>Ga0126342_10006816_pt1 | contig 20327 bp, 26 predicted proteins | sample Cyp1metagenome_FD_92528 | JGI IMG/M metagenome (GOLD analysis project Ga0126342, IMG submission 92528) | Coral microbial communities from Lord Howe Island, Old Settlement Bay, Australia - Cyphastrea 1 metagenome | ecosystem: Host-associated > Invertebrates > Cnidaria > Coral ...
GCTCATGTTATTCTCCTTGAATCCTTCCCATCACTGCCGAGCATCCACTGTAACGTTACCAGGCCCAATGCCCGCAGGCGCCAACACTGGTTCCGGCGAGGTTGAACCTGAAGCTTTAGCTTCTGGAGGTTTGCTGTGGACTAGGGTGTCTACGGTACTTCGCTTTGCGGTGGGGGGACTGATAAAAATGGAACAAAGAAGCTGCACTGCTGCGAAACAGGTTCAATTTGCTGCACCATTTGTCGCAAAAAGGTTGACAAAGGCCGAGTATTGGGTTCCACCATTTTTGCACTGCATTCCGCGCTCACTGGAGGAATTTATCATGGCTCATGACATGATCGTCAACAATTATCATGCAAAAGCATGCAACAGCGCATAATGTTTTCCAAAATTAAAGCCATTTCCCACTGGTCTGCCACCCCATATGCCAGGAGGCTAAGGAAAAGTTCTCCATCACCTCTGACGATTGGCAGTCCCAAAGCTGCTAGGAACCATGGGCGTCGCAGAATGGGTTGAGCCATCAGTTAAGGTGCAGCTTCCAGGCTGCAAGAAAAAGCTGCGGACGATAACCACTCCTGGAAAGTATTCACGCCATTGCTCTGCAAAGGAACACCCACTCCTGGTTTGTTGTTCTGTCCGGATGATCTTTGGATATCTTTGGGACATTCTCCTAGGTCTTGGATGCCACCTCATGACCCATCAATTTGCAAAGGGGCTACGCATTTTCCGTGCAGAGCTGCCTTTGGCAAGCTACACAGCTGTTACGAGCCAAGGAGTGAAGACACTGGCTTGGACCAAAGTTTTCCAGACCTGGACTCCAACCTTCACGAAATCCTCTCCCACAGACAACAAACTCAAGGTAGCTTTCGATCATTTGAGAATCTAACGAAGCCAAGAAGAGAGGACACAACACGCGCCCTGTGCCAATAGTTCTTTGTTCCTAGATTTCCATCAATTTGACATTTGGAGGACTGGGGAGAGATCAATGATCAATCACATAGCACTAGCCTCATTTGAGGCAATGCTCATCTTTGGATTACATTTGAACACAATGACCCCTCCAAACTCTGAGATGGTTGTCTGTTGCACCAGCAGCCATGGAAACTCTGAGTTAAAACGGAGCAGATTGTGGCTGCATGGCAACCCTCTCCCTTCTGCGGTTGCCTTTGCAAGAAACATGGCAATGCATTGGACACATATCATGAAGTACGTCACAGTGGCAGTTGGAGGGATCAGGATGGCTAGCCGGCGTCTTTGCCATGGAAAGAGGTACTCAAGACGAATTGTGAAACCAGCTTGCAAAGAAGCAGCTTTGTCTCCGCACGGCTCACCGCTCGTCGCTCCACAGAGCAAAAAAAAAATCCATGGCGGCCTGCACGGAGCAGCATGCAGAAGATAGAACAAAGACAAATTGAGAGTATGGCCAGTGAAGCTGCACAATCTGCACAACTCACAAAAACTTCCTTGCAGTACTGGCAGTACTTCAGAACATCTTCAAAAGTAACATCGCATGGACAAAGGAATGCCACAAATTAGCTAAAGCATCTTTGAGCAAACCCACCCACACCGAAGGTTGGTCCTTGAGGCCATCAACTGAGACCTAGTCCTGAGGTGGAAGGTCCAGTTACAAAATGCTACCAACACGTGCCATTGCTCTTTATAAAGGCCAATCTCTTTGGCCACACTCGGCCAAACCAAACGTCCACGGAGTCTACGTCTTTCACCAGAAAACAGCCGAGCAGCCCAGCAAAAGCGCGGTCATAATGAGGCAACATGAAGACGCTCTCGACACCATGTTACATGTGTGGTAGTAGGCAGGGTCCATGCCTGACTCGAGGCAACCGACTCCGAAACGGGCTAGTGCCATAGAATATGCAACGGCCAAAGTGGATTGCACTAGAATACCATAGAAATCCATACATAGGATGCCTAGATTGGATATGGGCTACAGAATCTGGGTTTGGATATGTTTAGATAGTTGCGATTCAATTCAACAACCCGAGGCTACAAGAGTCAAAGTGGGAGTAAGGAAGAGGGAGGGCGAATGTCAGGAGCATTGCAGTGTCCATTTAAAAATCATGGTGGCACATCTGGTATTGTTTCAAAGAGGGCTGTTTCAGAAAATGCTAGCCCGCGATGGAAACCAGCAAGAACTAGAGAAACTAAACGGAACGCTATTCTTTTCCCCGGCCGGACCCTTTGTGGAAAATTTTGAGAACCGGGCTTGCCCCTTCCCAATTTTCGGCCTAGCTACAGGAAAACCACTAAAAACTAGATTGAGCTAGAAAAAGCTGGGAAATGCTAGAAAAATTAGAAAATGCTAGAAGAAGGCTGGAAAAGGCTAGAAAAGTCTAGATTTGTCCTGGTTTTGGGGAATTCCTAGATGCTGAGCGCGCCATAGGAAACACTTCGCCTCTCACCCAGTCTCTCTTAAAGCCACCCTGATCAAGTTGCGAGTTGTCTGACAACCATTGTCATTGCACTCAATGTCCGTGTAGCCCTTGGATGACCCGCCAGAGCCACAGGGTACTACCATGTACTATCTCTATAAGAGAGCCATGCGTTTGAACAAAACTGCGTGTTGATTTAAAGGCGCATGGCATTCTAGCAGTGTGATAGATGTTGAAAATCTATAGAAAACCATCACTCGTCAGTCCTCGTCCTCCTTAACTCTTTCTATAAAATGGTCCCTTAGTAGTTTGCTTGTCACCGGGTTCCCCAGGATGAGGAGGTGCGCCCGCACCTAAAATGATGTGCCCTAAAGTAGCCATGTCAATTTTCAGAATGCGCTATGTCATCAAGCCTGGACGGACAAATGTCTTTACACATCGAAAGGATTCTTGGAATGTAGTTGCGAACCCACAAAAAAGTTGGACCTTCATGACGAGCAGAAAAGCAAAGGATTGAGGATGAAAGTGATGTCAAAGCCTCATTGGGTACTGTTCCCTCAGATGGATTATGATGGCCCGCTGTATCAACGCATGCAAGGGACGAAAGAAATCTGCGAACGCAACGGGTTTGACTGATAGCTGGTGCCACCTTATCAGTGTTCAGCAATGCATGCTGAACCGTCGGGGGAACATCTGCAACTTCACATCTCATGAACATCGTATCGAGCTGATTCGGGTCTGAATATCGTACGCAATCCTCTTCCCAACCTCCTACCACTGCCAAAAAAAATATCTGGCCTGCGTGCCTTTGAGATCTTCCACCACTGCCAAGTGTTTGTCAAGTTGCAGTGGATTCGGATCTCAGAAATGGCCCATGCATTACCAGCTCCACCTTGCGTCAGCCTCTGCACACGGGATGCACTGAGAGATCTTACATCATCAATGGTCATTTCAGGAACCTAAATTGGAGGTACCTACCATATATAAGGCCTATGTAAGGCCTATGTGAGGGAATATCCCCACAAAATATAGCCTTATATGGTACAGTACCTCCATTTTAGGATCCTGAAATTACCATTGACATCATGCAGATTCTGGTCTGGTGCCACGTTTCTCTTGTAGCTATATACATATAATTGTGCCAGTAACGGATGCGTGTCATATATTCATATTTGAGCAGAAGCTGGCCATTTGGACATGTATATAAAAATGAGCAAAGGTAGTACGGAGATTTAGGATATGTCGTATCTATGTCTACACATATGTTTAAAAAATAGGTGCTAGATGAAGGTATGGGCATACTTTTGCAGTTTCTTGTGCAAGAACGTATCTGAAGTGCATGTATAGAATGCGCGTGTACATATCTATTCATATAATTATATCTGTGTGTGTGTGCGTGTGCATGATCGTGTGTCTCTGTGTGGGTGGGTGGTTGTGAGTGTCTGTAAATGAATACTATATATATAATGTGTGTGTGTGTGTTTGTCTGTCTGCATGTCTGTATATCTGTATGACTGTATGTCTGCATGCATGCATGAATGGATGGATGGATGGAAGTTATAGAAGTTCTAGACGTTCTAGAGGTTCTAAACGTTCTAGAAGTCTTGAAAGTTCTAGAAGTTCATGTGGGCAAGCAGTGACAGTACGACGTCGGGCGATCCCGCACTTGGAGCAATCGGTACCCCCTGTCGGTTGTTTCCCATAGTTTCCCCGTTTTTTCACCAAATGCAGACGGAAGTCGTGATCTTGGAGACTTTCTTCCAGCCCGGCAATTGGATTCGAATTGCTTGTCCATCCTGCGGCTTTCCCAGCATCCCAGCCATGGTCGCTCTGAATCCCTCTGCCAATCCGTTGCGAAAATGTCATGGAAAATGATGTTCTTTTCCATCGGCCTCACCCGCTTTTACATGTGAAATTCAAAAACTCTGTCGTGCAGCTATAGGAAAATCCGTCAGTCCAGCTTCCCAGAATTCCAGCAACTGCAGCTCATGCCTTGGCTGGAGAAGCGTCGCCCCTTTTTATCCTTTTCCCTGTTCCTCTTCTTGTGGCTCAGAGGGTGAAAGGGCGATGAGGGAAAAACGTTGAAAAACGGAGGCCTCCATGTGACTTTGACCCATCTTCGGATACAGCGCCTTATCATGTTCATATTCAGTCACTTCATCCAAGCATGTCCACTGCCGCCCATCTCTGCAGTGTGTCGCCAAATGCCGCCAGGGTGCCTACATCATGGTCGCCTGCCCAAAACTCACTCTCGGTTCCATCAACGGCTTTCCAGGCTTCATAGCCATCTCAGGGAGCCAGGCACGGTTGCAGGGGTCATCGAACGACATTGAAAAATTGGAGTAAGGAGATCATCATCATCATCATCATCATCGTCATCATCGTCATCATCATCAGCAGCAGCAGCCCTCTTCAGCTAGTCCGAACCGGGAAAGTTATGGAAATTCCACATCCACCAGATTGACCCAAAAACCAATGGAACCAAATCATGGCCCCAGGTTGCCAAGTGACTATCCGAGCCGGTGAGGGAAACGGCTCCCAGATTCTGAATCCTCAAGGGAGCAACTCCCAAGTGTCTTCTCCAATGGGGACATATGGGACATGAACGAGATATCAATGGGATATTTATGGGATATTTATGGGATATATAAATGGATATTAATCCCATAAATGGAGATTATCCCATAAATATCCCATTAATAGAATGGAGATATTATAGAATGGACATGTCAACGGATATTTATCCGGTTTATCGCTTTCGGGAACTCCAAGGCAAACCGCAAGTCTTCATTTGTCGCCGCATGCAAAGCTAAACCACCACCAGAAATAAACAATTAAACTGAATTAAGCTTGGTTCCAAGGGCCGTGATCACGAATGAAACAGCAATCTAGAGCCATATCCCTTCCATCCTTTCCATCGTTTGCATGTTCAAAACATTTCAAGGCCATTCCAAGGCTCTGAACACCAATCTCATCCCAGAGTTGGATCTCATGGAGGTCCTCAGTTTGGTGCTGTTTTTTGCCTCTCGCCCATTTGGGAAGGATCCTCAAAAGTGAGCAAATATCACACATCAAATGCAGGAAATCATGTGTTTACAGCTTGAATAAGCCTGAGCCGTCTCTGTTTGAAAGATTGTTCTCTCTTTTGAAGAAAGTCAAGATGATGAACAAGGGAAACAGCCCCTACCCCATGCTAAACTGGACATGGACAAGGTCTCGCCACATGTCTCCACTATGTCACTTATTGTACCCTTGACTCCGTGTGCAAATGCAACAAGGTCTGGTACCCGTCCCTGAGGTGCGCCTATGACCCAATCAGCCCATTAAATGGCAAAGCTTCCCAGCTGGCATAGCACGAACCTGATGTGATGCCATTGCCGTTGCCGAAGATCAAGAACTCTTGGCCCTCGTATGGGTTGCAGTCCTTGGTTTGTAGCCCAATTACAATTGCCTGTGAACATCTGCAGGCAGGTACCAGTACAGCTAAGTGTTGGAGCCTACTGCCAAATTTGCAAAAGTCAAGAATGGGTCAGCAAGTCTATCACTGAGCACTCAGTTCAAGAGCCTTTTTCCTGCCAGGCGTCATAGGTTACATTGCTCGCAGTCCAATCAGATGACACTGGCGCTGAAGAAGTGGAAGAACTGGAGCCTCAAAGCATCTTGTTCTGCCAAGAACCAGGCATGTATCCAATCATATTTCATGATGCATCAACATCGATCGCCCAAGATGGGCTCTGTTTGCAATATCTGTGTTTGCCGAAAAGCTGAGGAAGATTTCTCCATCGCCGATGACGACTGGGAGTGCCACAGCCGCTGCCCAAAAGAGACGCAGACTGGGCCGAGCCATCGCAAATGCGCAGCTGGCAGGCTACAATGCAAACAGCTACGCAGCTGCGGAAAGGAAGCAATGCTTGGACTGCTTGAACATGATGATATTTATTTTTTTTCTTGAAACATGTCGAAATGTGGATGAATCAGCACGATGTATCCAAACCTGCAATTTTTATTGTTGAAACTCAACCACTTGCTTCACCTCAGGCCGCCGCAAATCACCTGTCCGCGGCCGAAAACAAGGCGTTGCCAGCCAGTCACCACAACCACATCATGGCCCAAAGCACGCAAGCCATCCTGCCAGTTGTGCAGCCCCCACCTTTCCGAAAATAAAATTCAGGTATAGAATGATAGAATACAATATAATTTAATATAATTTATAAATAGCTCACTCCAGTTGTCCAGGTCTTCACCTTTGAGATACACCCAAGGGCCAAACCCCTCCTGGATAGTCTAATGAAGAAACCACGCTTGGCCAGAAGCTATGTGCACATCTCTCTGGCAAAACAATGCTAGTTTCATTACCAAATCCAAACGGCAGTCAACTCTCAAACACGGAAAAGCAGCTTGTAGCCTGTATAGAGACAGAATCAGATGATGGCTTCTCGGAACCAGCCTGCGTCTCTTGTGGCAAGCCTTCTTCAAGGAGCAATTGTGCAGTTTCTGCGCTCTCCGCACCGATGGCACTGTCCACACCTGCCGCTTGAAGCCACCAGACATAGGATTAGTGACAAACTCCAGCACTTTCAATCTCACAGGTGTTTCATTCTTTTCACGGAAACTCATGTGCCACTGGCACATTACCCTGGAGATGAGGGGCATAGAATCATCTGCTTCGAACTATGCGGCTTTGTTGAACACGTCTGACCTCCTGCAAGCGGGACCCTGTGCCTTGCAAGCAGAAACGCGGCTGGTCCAACGCTGCTTGTGGATCTAAGCCATAATCCGCCATTGCACAAAGCACCTTGCAAACATTTTGGAACTGAGCAGAGCAAATAAAATATTCTGGTATGCTCCAACAATTCTGTTTTGACAATTAGATTTGCAATCAAACAGGATCGTTTGCGGGTCGTTGCCCGATTTGGGCCATCTGTTCGCTGGCCTGCAAGTGGCCCTGGGGCTGCATGAAGCCACCCATGACGCCCAGGGTGCAAAAGAGATCCTTGCTGTCCTGGCTCTGAGTCGGTCTGGGATGGTCTGGGAGAGTGCCATCAAAACCGGAGTGAAGAAAACATCGGATCCACTATTTTCACTTCAGCGCTGCAACATTACAAGGTTGGTAGATCACTGGACAAGGACAAAAATGACAAAATATATTTGCAGTGAATAAGCGGAGTGTCCGGGATGATTCGAGAACAGGCTGCTTCATTTTGGACGAGAGTATCTGATCATGCCGCATATGCCTTCCGCAAACATCCACAACAGACCTCCACTCCGCTGCCATGCTGATCCGGTGAGCCAGCACAGCGGCTCTCTCATTCACCCCGAACTGTCCTCGTGCGTGACCATGCCTGGAATGATGGTGTGGTAGCAGTACTTGCCTGCAAATCATGATGTAGCAAGAAAACAAATCAAGCTGAGCTGACAAGCATCCAGTGAATCAAGCTGCATGCTTCCATCTTCATACAATTCTATAAATGAAGATTGGTTGTTTAAAATAAGCAACCAAGTACAGAACACAATAAGCCAAGATGCTTGGCCCCACGCAATTGGGATGGCCTTCTTTCAGAATGAAGTTGTGCCCACCTTGGACTGTCAGGCCAGTTTTAATCTATATAGAGCAGCCAGTGTCAAACTCTCAAGCACTAAGCGATAGGATGGGCGCGAAGCCAAGCGGGCAAGGACAAACAGGCTGACCATAATTACTGAAACAAACCATACGCGGTACAGTTCCTCATGTTCCTGAACCCTCAGTGTAGGCTTCCCCAAAGTTGCATGCACCCAGTGTGCTACGAATCTTATTGTACACCAAGTCCGATCAAGTTGCGGTTTTGCAGCGTGAAGCCACAACCTTCCTCAAACACAGGGAAGGACCAGCAGCAAAAATGACCTACCACCAATCACTTCCCTCTGAAATGCACTGTCAGCCTTTCACTTCTACAAAAACCATCGGTTCTCCAGGAATTCACCTTGACAGGATATCATGATATGCCAAGCAACCGGCACAATTCCAGTGCCAAATCCCATGTAATTGGAATTGATGAAGGAGCACGCATTCCCCCATCGGTCAACAGCTGCCAAATAGACCTGAGTCTGTTCAGCCACCAGTATCATCGGTCAACGGTGCTTGCCTGTCTTGGGAACCAAGAATCCCAAACACCAAGGCACCTTTTTCTCGATGCTACAGGCACAAGCTTGTGTGGCTAAGCAAGCGTAGCTGTACACTGTACTGATTGTCACTGATACGAGTGGCGGACCTATGCGGACCTGTTCCATGCCACGCAGCAGGAAGTCAACCCACTGCATGATGGTACAACGTCCAAAAAAGCCACCCGCGAAATCAAGAAGTCACCCCACGCTGTCTAAATCACACCAGCACAACGGCGCCAGAAAACATACATGCCTGACAAACCCCTGAAATCGAACATTGAACCCCACAAAAATGGCTGGAATCGGAAAGTTGCATTTTGATGCATTTTGGGGATTCATGTTCGCTTTCAGGTGGGTACCAATACAGAAAGCATTGCTGCATGACAACATTAGCCCAAGACGTCCCCTATTTCCATGTTTGAACTCGTGTCAAATGAATAGCCAAATGTACTCAGCCCTCTGTGAGACCATCGAGATCACTACAAAATCTGCCATCTGGGCACTGCATCTGTTAGCTCACCTGGGTGCAGAGGCCAAAGGGCTTCCACTGTCTCAGGTTGTTTGCGCTGACATCGTTGCAGGGTTCAGCTGAGGCTGTGACCGACGCATTCGCGGCTTCCTTCTCTTTTCGGGGCACCAGATATAGCAGCGGCAAGTAGACAAGGCATGCTGAGGCATACACTAGGGCTGTTATGAGGAAAGTATACCTGGAAGGCGATGAGGTGTTGGTTCCATTAAGCATGCTTATGACCAAATTTCACTAAGGAATACCAGCGCATCAGTTTCCAAGCTTTTGGTGCCGCAGCTTGCATGTGGAATCCTTTCTGATGTTTAATCTTGCTTTCCTAATTCTTGTCTCCTTGATTTGGGGACCTAAGCTTCAAGAGTCTTTCTCCCATGGCTTTCAGGATTCTTTACTTTGTTCCCACCGCTAGTACTAGTAGAGTTCATGAATGCCTGTTTGTGTCTCCAATATGCGGGCCCTTACCCAATATCTTTGAATCGATTCCCAGCAACTAATGTGTTCCTCCTAGTCTCCCAAGTATGGCCTTTAACATGGAGTTGCCTCTCCATGTGTTACAACACCATGCCTTCGCTCATGAGAGCATCTATGAGCATCTGATTTCTTATGGCTTAAAATGGCTTAAGAGTCCTGATCACTTCGAGTATGCAGGGTCCTAAGTTCCACCTTTTAAAACCCCACCGCGCTGTGCACCGGGAAACCTGTAGTCTCGGGCATCCGAAAGCACACCGCCCAGGAAAGCACTGCCACTCCAAGTCATGGAGGTCAGACTGCTCCTTGTGAATTTTGAGATCACTCCTGCTACAAATATAGCTGCCCATCATGAATATAATAAGAATATAATATAGCCTTCCCAGAATTACGTGCATATAGATGTAGAAATCATCAGTGCAATCAACCATGTGAATTGCCAACAGCCTAATCCTCCAACTACGGCCAGGAGATGTTCCCACTAGCTAGCGGAAAGCCAAAAGAACCTCCAAAGGCTACAGGCCCACACGCCATAAGACACTTACTCAACAAGTTTCACTGCATTCCACATGCCGCGCTGTGAAGATGGTGTGAAGTCCATCAGGATTGAGCGGTCGATCGGATAGGTGCCTCACATGGCTCAGTGAGCTGTCATCGCCCATCATGGCCACGGTTGCGTTTGCTGAAAATCTGCAAAGTCACTGTTGGCCATGCCACCCCTCACGAGGAAGACAAGCAACAACGCCGGCAGCCAGCGGACCTGTGGGTTCCGGCAGCAACATAAGAGTATATAAGTCATATAAGCATGCACACATGGCAAAAAAAGAAACAAAACGTGTTTCAGGCGATTGAAAATGGAACATGAAGCCTCGCCAAACAAATCTCCCAACAAAAAGTCAAACGAGTTCATTGGCCCACCATTCGTTCACCCATCCGCGCCTCTGCCATCAGAAGGAGACACAGCACATTGAGACTGAAGAAAGTGAGCGATGCTTGCCTCGGGCCATCGTCAACCATTGTTGAAACACATACCGCAGAGACATGTTAAAGCATATGGGGGCATATATACACATATAACATATACATATATAGTTATATATATATATACATATACATATATCCTGCATATATGCATATATACGTATGGAAATTGTAGCCATCATCATTACGATGCTAATACTGATGATTATGATAAGAAGGAGACAAATATATTAATAACAATAACAGTAGTACTAGCAGTGTCAAAGGGAAAAAGCAACTTTAGAAAAAAAAAATGTTTTAACAAAATAATAGTTAGTTATGATGGTAATAGTAGAAATATGCAAAAAAAAATGTTACAATAATAATATACAATTAATGTTATTTTATTATCGTTGGTAGTACAACATGCACATGTGCAAGACAGAAACAGGTGACATATGGGCTTCTATGCGCGCTTCTATGCGCCATGGCTGCCAAACTGCGGACGGCCCAGTGGTTTGGCCAACCGCTCCGTGATTTTCATGAAACCAGCGATGACCAAAGGATAGGCAGTCTGAAGTAAACTGATGGCAACTGGTGAGAAGTGCTCGTCCTGGCAGCACGGCAGGGGGTGGGCTATGCAAAGGACAAATCATGGGGGGTTAAGACTGTTAAGATTTGAAAATCTTGATACCAGACAAGCTCTTCCCAATTCCAACAATGACTTGTCATGACCTATCATGATACTATAGACACTCTTGCCAGCTCTCCTGGATAAAGAATAGATTGAAGAACTTGACAGTCATGCCAGCACCGATGCAGGTGATAAAGTCCGAGAGCGCCAGGATGAAAGGCACATGCTTGGAGTTGAGGCATTTCAAGCGTGCTCTACTGATCGGGCTGGACTGGGCGCTTTCAGCATCCTAGCACGTCAGCTTGGGCCACCCAGTGCTGGGAACCCAGACAAAAATGATACCCTACAACTGGGTCGCTTGCCTCAGCCTACCAACATCTAAGAACTAAAAAAGAAAAGCCCTTTAGCCCTCGCCTCTGTGCTCTGCCTGCTTTCCGGGCTGGCACCGTTGACACCATTGGCTACCGGGGAAAGCTTCGGGTCATGGAAGATGAACAAAGGGAGAATCGTAGGCAGCATCAGCAACAAGCCAAGCACCATAATGATCTTGATCTGGTAGGGCTCCCACTTGTCACCTTGTGGCCGACAAGCCACGGGTTACAAGCCAGATTGACAACACCGCAAGCCAAGAGATCACTCTTGTGGCCCCATGATCAGGCCCTCTTGGATTCATGCGGCAACGACCAAGGCACCCAGCAGCGCCAGTCCAACTGCTGCTATGCCTGGGCCACATGCTGCACCCACTGTGCTGATCACAGACTTTGTCACCTGAGCTGAGTTTGGTGGCATGGCCGGCATGGCCTCCAAGATGAACATCCATTGAATCCATGGTGATTTTTCATTGACAGCTGAACCTTTGTAACATTTCTACCAAGCAGGAAACTTGGAGAGTGGTAAAGCATGCTGTGAGAGGTCAAGAAACAAAAAGCGCAGCACGCTCGCCAGCAGGAATACTATCTGCAAAGATTGCCTGGGATCTTTCTTGACCCAACTGGCATTGCGGGCACTAGTGTTGAGTCCACTCCAAGCATTTCAGGACTTGAGACAGTTCAGACCATTGTTGACCATTGTGGGTGGATACTGTGGTCACATAATTCTAACTTCTATCTCCGCTTGTGCTTGTGGTTGGGCAGGGTGACCAGGAAATTTGAGCAAATTCTCAGAACATGGATGTTGCCAAATACCCACCTGGCCTCTGAAGCGCTTGAAGCAAGCTCCATGAAAAGACCAAAGCAAATGAGCATTGCCTCGCAAATTCACCAAAACTCACGTGGCGGAGTCGCTGTGATTGAATTGCGTCCAATTCCCACTCAAAAGTTCAAAGGAAGAAAACCTCTTCCTCTGCTGAGCAGCTGCTACACTCTATAATATAACACCTTGTCTGGTAAAGTCTGGGTGCTGTGGAACATCCCGTTGTGCTTTGATTTACGGAAGCTTGAAACATCTTGAAACAATATGCTACAAGAGCCCGCAACCAAGGCACAAAAACGACTATCATTTCGTCCGTTGCGACAACAACGATTCCACAAATCACCGCCAGCAACGCGATGCCGGTCGACAACCGGAGAAGGTGTGCACGCTGGTCCGGCCGTCGGTCCACGACATATCCCACTGGAATTGCTGCCTCGGTAAAGCATTGAAACTAACCTGGGCCAAAATGTTTGGTGAATCTTGGTGTACAGAACACATTCCTTGATACTGTATGGGGCCCAAATGCAAGATCGCACAAGCACTATGCAGCTGCAGCAGCATTGTCAGGTCCCGTCCTACTTTCGTTGATGCAACATGCGCGATGATATGCTTGAGAGTGGCTATCAGGCTTGTGATACCAGACACGCTCTCGGCAACACCAACCAAAGAGTTGGCACGATTCACCTGGGTTAATTGAGGTCAGCAATCGAATCTCGCAAAATCTCACATCTGCTGACTCTAGCGAAGGAAATAAGTATTTTAGCATGAGTCACGGCAATAAATGAACCACCAAAAGGATAACAGAAGGAGAAAACCACTGAAACTCTGCCCATCCCTGGCCAACATGCAGCACTGCCTTGACTCTTTTAGATAATAGATTTTCAACGTCTCATGTAGTCCAAGGGGCAGGAAAAAGCATGGGCCCACGCGCCAAGCCCGAGCCCAACAGGTAGAGATACCTGAGGCCGAAAATGATCAAACCATATCAAACCTTGGCCATGCTTGGCCCAACTTTCTGTGCTTGGCCCCTTTGCTTTGGCCAAGGCAATGCCAAGGGGCTTGTCGAAGATTGGGCCCATGGCAGTGCCCCAGGCCAAAGAGATGAAAAGCTGAAATGCAAACCTGCGAAAATTCCATGGCTGGATGCAGTTGACTCAGTTGACCAGTTGCTGAGACATAAGGACTCGCCCACTTAAAAGGCTCGTCAAAGAAATTACCGGGCTGGGACACCTGTTTGGAACCAGGATGTTTTTTTCGAGCCTCTAAGTCTGTACGGTGGAGGTTTGGGGATCAAATTTGATGCCACATTGGATGTGAAGTCGTCCGACTATTAACTTCTCTGAGTTGACGTCTCAATTCCCAGCACCAAACCGCAAAAGCAGTGCAAAAAGAATCTGAGACAAAGTAGGTCAAACATGATCAACATGATCAAACATGATTTAGGAATCATTATGAATCAAACTAGCTAAGCCGCATGGCTTTGATGTTTTTCCGTCGCACATCAGCATCGGGGGCTGGCCCTTCACCATTCATCGCTGGAACGGTGGCATCCGTAGCTGTGAGTTCCACATCTCTTGCACCGTTCGCTGCCAGGAAGGGGGCTGAACGGTTGGCATCATCCGCCATGGCCGAAAACTTTCGGGTCTCAAAGGGGCTCAAGGGATCTCAAGGGCCAAAGCAGCTAAAAGCTGAGATATGCTTGGGATTTTGGCCTAGATTTCAAGACTCATTGCTGGTTCCAAGAATGGTCCTAGCGTCGTAGCACAAATTAGTACAGCTAAATCTGATTTGAACTGCCGTCACCTGTTGAGAAACCTGACACATTGTGCAACGAACTGAAACGGCTGCAAAGGCTGTTCCAGCAGAAGAGCCCAGTTCAGCAGAATCACATGCCCTGTTATACGATTTCTGAAAGCGTAATACTGTCCTCGCAGTAGAGCAAATATGGGTATGGGTCATTATTTGACCCCGAATATTAATTGGGCGCGAATTGTTTTTGAGGCTAAAAATCAGCAATTGTGTTCGTCCATTATGGTCCATTCGTACCCCGCTATTGGCCCCATACCCATGTGAGAACATTGAAACGTGCTCTGAGAATTAAGCTCCAGGCAGTGTCAGGGCCCATGCGCAGCCTCTCGGCATCTGGCGGTACTTTGCTCGCCCGAGCATTGGCACTATACCTGGAAAGTGCACGGGGCAAGGACTCCTTGATGGTGATGATGGTGATGATGGTGATGATGATGATGATGATGATGACGAGGATGATGATGATGATGATGATGAGGAGGAGGGCGTCATGTCCCAGCAGAGCTCTGGAATGGTTCACACGTTTTCTCCCAAAGGCAAATGCAACAGCATGTGAAGCAGTACATATCAACATCAATCTCGTGACGTCATGCACTGGACAAGAATCTTGCCAGGTCACAGCTGCTTCCAGCGGGCTGCAGCTCGGTCCTGTCGCAGAGAAGTTCTCAGCTGATTGTCACGTCTTGAATGACATCTTCAATGACATCCTTAGAATTTTAGGGGGCTCAGATGGGCTCAGTCTAAAAAGTTTGCATCGTATGAATTGGCTCCTGGTGTCCGATGCTAAGTCCTGGCCTTGTCAAGAAGCCCCGCAACTCCTGCGCCGGCCGCCGGGTCAGCACAGAACTGCAAGGCGTCCGCAAAGGCAAAGCGTAGGGCCTCTGCACATGCGAAGGGGGTGCACCTGGTTGTACTGATCCCTGCACCTAGGAACAGGAAAGTCAAACACAAATAAGGCTCATAAATCATAAATGTATAGATTCGACCAATGCGTTTCATAAATCTCGTACTCACCATTTTGCTGGCCTTCTGATGTGATAGCCTTAGGAACATCCTGAAAATATGCATAGATATGCGGCATGGTCAGACTGAAATCTATGAAAAGACCATTGGCTTGAGGTGAACAACATCAACAGCTTGCCCGTTATTTCGATTGCGACATATTGCGACTGAAATCAGATATCCGACCCAAACAAAAAATGGTGATCAGAGTGGTTGTCGGTAGAGGCAGCCGGGATCAAATAGTTGCATCGCTGCATCACGATCAAAGTGCATCAAGTGCTTACAGGCCTACACCTGACATCACATGACTAACACATCGCTTTGGTCACTTTGGTCGGTGTAGCCTCTGATTGCGCATGTATGGCTGCAGTGCTCAAGCGCGGCAGAACTGGAACCTGTTCCAACAAGTTCAAAGCCATAAGTGCCTCGCATCGCTCATATGGCCAGCGAACTTTTACAATGAATCTGGGTAAGTCACATCAAGCAACATGATCAACATGCACTTCATACCCAGTTTTCATTTCACATTGCATTGCATGTCATACCGAGTCATACCATGACTTTACCAAGGCACCGTGACGCCCTGCGTGGGCGGAGGGCACTCATAGAGCCGATACTTCCCACGGAAGCAGGTACCTCAAGTGCGTCCAAATAGACATGTTACGGGCACAAAAGCCTGGTCATGCGCAGGTCTGCCTACTTCAAAGCAAATCATGACTAAGTGCTACCAGCGTTACCACGTTACCATGACAATCTGGCAATGGAAAACTATCCACGGCAAATATCTCAGAGAAGCTGCAGCATATGGCAGGTGCGCACACCTGCCGTGCAATCCACCTGGTCTTCTTCCAATCTGCTGGCAAGGCTCTGATTGGTTCGACAAAGCTGCTGCAATGTGCAGCCAAATCCTCCACAGTCATAACGCCGCCTGCAGGGAAGCTGTGCTGGAGACTCCACTCGGTGCTTCTCCATTACAGAATGGCTGACCAGAATGGCATAAATGACAGAGCCAAAGTGTTGGTGCAGTACTTCAGGAATTATTAGATCGGAATCGGGAGCGTCCCAACATAAATCCAGTATGCATTTCCAAACCAAGTCCAAGTCTGGCAGAGTGCCGCTTTTAAAAGTAATGCTTCCTCAAAGCACAATCTCTGACACCCGGGCCCTACTCAGCCTCTTGAGGCCAATGCCTTAACGATCTCTTCTGCCACCCTTCCTGCGTAGAAGCCTTCCTGGAAGGATTGAGAGCCACAGCCCAAATTTATTGGTTTTTCATGTTCTCGGCGCCCTTGACTGATTGTTAAGTTGGAGATGCAAACGGTCACTGAAACTAGTTGCCTTATCTTCATTGTGGGGCTGACTTCGGTGGCATGGCATTCTGCACTAGGACGTGTGAAACTATGCTCAACATTGCAAAACTTCATTTCTGGTGCCCTTCTTCTTCTCTGGAGTTTGTACCCGGATGCCTTCGCACCCTTCTCGCCCAGCAACCGCATGGTTCGAGCCAAGTCTGGGTTCCTAGCGGGCTCCATGTTGGCATCCCAATTACAGGTCTTTTGGGGCCTGTTGGACCGAACTTGGGTACAGGTCGTGGGGCCTACAGGTCTGTTGGACAGAGCTTGGGGCCGTATGTTGGCAAACTGAAGGAAATACGGTGCATGTTGGCTACCTACAGCTTGGGGCTGTATCTTGGCAACATACAGGTCCTATGGGGCATGTTGGACCGAGCTTGTGGCTGCAGGTTGGCAGCGTACAGGTCTTTTGGACAACTTTCTAATATGTTTATTTTTCCGATTGCAGTGGACCAAGTTTTTGAGCCCATCATCTGACCACGCATTGGATGCCAATGGGAAGATTGCAAAAGCAACGCTGAAACATCACAATGTCCTGAAGACTTTCCCCGCTCGCGGAGTCCGACCATCGGGGAGATAAGGAGTTGAACCTCCCTTTGCAGCTCGCCGAAGCAAATCCTGTCCAGAAGCTGACATCTCGAATGATGTAGCACTTAAAAGTCAGCAAAAGTCAGCACCCTGATTGGTGCCATGGGAGCTATGAGCCACTTCCCATCTCTAAGCTGGGGCTGATCGCGCCTCACTGTGCTTCCAAATCTGGGCAGCTCCCTCGGACACGGGAAAGCCTTCCTCTGCCAACTCGATGGCGGGCGTTAACACCTCCCTTAGCAAATCTCAGCACGGGGATACTTCAAGGAGAACCATCAAGGTACAAATAGCAGCATCCACAAGCATCCCGGAGAAACACTGACCACAATAAGTATGGTATGTTGCGATTCTGGCCATATCCCGCAATGAAATTTAGAGCTCCATTTTTTCTGGACCAATTTCTGGCATGAAACATCCAAAGTGCAGCATTCCAAAGTGGTTGAGAGGGTGCCTCAGCGTCTTGACTCCCCAGCGCTGAATGGCCGCTTCCCATGCTGCAGCGCTGCCAGGGACCGTCACACACAGAGCGCTCAAAGGATTCAGCTCGGAGCCTTCCAGTAGGGGATACCACCCCATGAAGCTCAGCTTGGACGTGCTGCTATTGACATCACTGTTCACTGGAAAGTTTCATGGATTCACTAAATATCACTGTGGACCTGCTACATCTGGGTGTGCTCGGACGGTTTCCAAGGTCAATCCAGCTGGCGAACGCCCACAGCCTTGCAGGCAGTGAACCTCGTCACAGTTGGAAGTGTGTGTGTGTGTGTGCCACTTAGCCACGTCCTCTCAGGCTGTCCACTGTCCGCCCTACAGATTCCTGAAATGGAAAAAAATGCATAAAAAAACCGACCTCACATGTGTTTGTGTGGGTATGTGCGTCATCTGTGTGGAGCCCGTGCGGGTTAGAAAAGATACTGTAATCCATTCCTGCAATGCAAATATGTTTAAGTGGTTCAGGGACCTCTGCACAAAGGGTGATGATTTCACCTTTGTTGAGGCATAGTTCCTCCAGGAAATCTCCGCTACCACTGGCCTTGCCTTCTTCGACTTGGTTTCGTAGAATAGGGCAAAAGCATCCCCTCCTGCGGTGGCTCCGCAGGAAGGGGAACTGGAAAACCCCCAAGGGAAAAATCCAAATACTATCAAGTACTTCTTAATAGTTCCCAAGCGCACTATCGATTGAACGGGCAAATACAAAATCATGCAAAACTCTACAAAACACTGCCAGATCAGAATCCCTTAGATCCTAATCGGATCCTTCCCTCACACTCGCAGCCCCATGGCTCCGAGACCAGTGTTGCAGGGCTCCGTGACATTCAGCGCTGCCGCGGCTGCTACACAAGCATCTGCTGCCGTGCCACCCTCCTGAAGTATCCTCAGCCCAGCCTCACCGGGTTATCCACCCGAAACGTTCAGAAGCAATGCTGTCATGCAATCTCTCCGCAAGCCGAATTTAGAGGTCTCCCTAGGTCCTACTCATAGGATTCGGTTCTCTTTTTCCGATTGTGCTGAACCGAAGGTCATCCAAGAAACCTGAAACTGGAGGAAATATTTTTTCCTTTGAAACATGGCCCATAGCCAAATGGTATGGCTGGCCGGACATGCATGGCTCCAACCCAAAGGGTATGGAGTTGGGAGCTCAGCTTTTGAGACGGCCTGCTTCCAATTGGTATGGGCCAGGGCCGCTCCTTAGTTTTGAGACCAATTGGTCTTCTGTTATCCCTTTGGTTTGGGAGGGCAGGGCCCTTTTGAGCCTAAAGCCCACGGCAAACAGTCTCAAAAGAACTCATCCTAATTGTCTACGCGACTGTCAAGGATTCGGTTCTCTTTTTCCGACTGTGCTGGACCGAAGGTCATCCAGAAACATCCTGAAACTGGAGGAAATATGTTTTCCTTTGAAACATGGCCCATAGCCGCTATGCCATAGCCAAATGGTATGGCTGGCCGGACATGCATGGTTCCAATCCAAAAGGTATGGAATTGGGAGCTCAGCTTTTGAGATGGTCTGCTTCCAATTGGTATGGGTCAGGACCGCTCCTTAATTTTGAGACCAATTGACCTTCTGTTATCTACGGCCCCGAGACAGGACCTGAAGGTCAGCGAGGCCTGAAAGTTGTAACAATGGTTTTTCTGGCCCAAAAGTCTAAGTGGTGCCGATCATGCAAAGAGAAACGCAAAGAAGGAACCTGTGCCAGTCCGTCCTCTAGATAGAGGCGCCAACAGCAAGGCTTTAAATTTCCAGCGTCCTCGCACTAAGATCGACTCCAGAGCCAGTCCCTCTTGCAACAAAAATGTTTCCCCACCTCTTCTCAAGGAGTAAGGGTTGAAGTTGAATTGCTTGGCGTTAAAGAAGGAAACCAGCTTTTTTAAAACCACGCCTAAAGGCCTGAGCACTATATGGCCAGAGTTTGTCACCAGGGCTGTGGGGCGTTGAAACGAATATATAAAGCGAGCAGGATCTGAAGACAAAGGGGGTCCCGCAGAGCAACGGCTTCTTGTGCCCCGCTGCGCAATCCAGATTTGCTACACTTCAAGCTAACAATGCCACACTCATGGCAAACCTCAAGGTCTTGGAATTGCAACTGCAAAGAGTTCTCCTGTCTTCAGCAGCGCATGATTACCAAGACTGATGAGCGCAGTCCAGCCATCCGCAAGTTATTCTGGTGCACTGCCCTTGCCACCAAAGCTCTGGCAAGACACCACAGTAAGCGGGGGCGGGCGAGGGGACTTCCACCCAGCGCCACGACTTGAAAAGCCGCCGGCTCTCTTTCAAGGGGCCCGCCATTCAGGCCAGAAAAAGTGCAGCCCGCAGAGGCAGTCACCTATAGTTGCCAGCGGAGCAGCCCGAGCCCACTGAAGCTCGGCCCACTCCGCAATGATTGAGCCAAGGTCCTTTAAGGATTTCTGGGCCTTTAAAAAAGGCAAGAGTAACGTACCGTGCTTTGGTCGCCGTCTCTCCCTCTGTGACCGGCCCGCAAGCAGCACACGAGGGAGGTGCCGCGGCATCTCTACCGGCGAGAAGCAGCATCAGTGGAGTTTTCTGTTGAGCCCACGTGAGCATGCAATAAGGTGACCCCCAAAGCAAGCTGTATTGAGCCAATGCGATTGCAGAGGGGTTGAAGGACCCGGCTGGAAGTTCGTCCCTTTGACAACTTGAGAGCAGGCGGAGGCGGACGAAAGGTAGTGTAGTGGGAGAGGAGTGGTGTCAAAATGCTGCGCCCCTAAGATGATACACCAAAAACGTTTTTGCGCAGTCTAAGATGATTTTA
>Ga0126342_10006817_pt1 | contig 20326 bp, 16 predicted proteins | sample Cyp1metagenome_FD_92528 | JGI IMG/M metagenome (GOLD analysis project Ga0126342, IMG submission 92528) | Coral microbial communities from Lord Howe Island, Old Settlement Bay, Australia - Cyphastrea 1 metagenome | ecosystem: Host-associated > Invertebrates > Cnidaria > Coral ...
CGAGCCTACTTTTCGACCCTCCGGAGCCACAAATCATTGGAAAAACACAGTGAATCGCGACTTTCCTACCTTTTCGCGCATCTGCATCTTCTTTCTTCTGATCTTTTCTCTTCTGACTCTTCTGACCTCTGCTTTTCAACTGTCCATATTGTCGGAAGTTTCACTTCTAAACTTCCTTCGAACAAATGTAATGAATGTCCACCTTGGACCAGAAGCAGAATTACTGGCCAGCAGCGTATCGGTATACGACAGCTTCGGACAGAAAGTTCAAGTGCTAGCGTGTAGTAGCACTTGAACTTTCTGTCCGAAGCTGTCGAGCCACCTCGGCCATGCGAGTGAAGAGATCATTTGATTGCCTTTTGTCGAAAACGGGCACATCTCCTTTCCAGATGAAGCTTCGCATGGCTGGCCCGGCTTCGGTTGTCAACTGGATGCTCCAGGGCCGCGCCGGAGAAATCCATCAAGTGGTCTTGGCCCAGACGGAGCAGATCGGAGAGTGGAGTGTTCTCTGGGATGTCCCCGTGGATGCAGCCGCCAAGGACACCGTCACGAGCTACTTTGACCGCCTCGCCACGGCAGAGCTGACAGTGGATGAACCTCTGGCCTTTGAACCCAAATGGACGCCTGTCAAGAGGCTGAATGTCGTCAGAGACAGCATGCTGGAAGAGGCGTGTAGCTCCGCAGCTTGGATGAACACTTTGCCGGCATCATCCGAGGTCGCAGCCACCGACGAATGCGACGAAGCGACGTGAACGTATGTTTGCTCCGCAGCAGTCAGTCGGAGACTGGTCTTGCAGCGTTATACCTCCGCATGCTTGCGCAAACGCGCCAAGTCGCAGCCATGTGAGCTTTTGTTCGCTTCGCAGCAATCAGTTGCAAACTGAACTTGAAGCGTCTTGCTGATTTTCCTAACTCTGCGTGCTTGGGGCAACTTGGCTGCTCACAAAATGATTTCTCGCCTTTGGCTGCTAAACTTTCTATAATTTTGTGTAACTTTAACATAACTTGTCGACTTTGCTGACCGGAAAAACACTTATCATGACTGTTAAGTTGTTTCATTAGTGTTGTTGTTTGTGTCGTTTTTGATGATACTGATGCGATTTGCCAGGCCGGAAGGTCTAGCTATCTATCTGTCTATCCATCTATCCATCTATCTATCTATAAATTTATCTATCTATGTGTTTTTCTATCTTTGTTGCGTGTCCCACACATAAAGAAAAATATAGGAATTACTAGTGTTTTTTTCTTAAAAGAAATATTAGTGATTATTTTTCTTTCTTCTTTTCATTATTTGGCGAGTGTCCCACACATAATTCCAATAAATAGTAATAATAACATAAAACTGTTGTTAATTATTGTAACCTATTTCAATGATTTTGTGAGACTGTCGCCGAATAATCATCAGCAGAAGGCTTCTGTTTTTTTTTCTCCTTTTTAATGCTTGCATCTATTTGAAGGGTTTGGGTTCTGGAGCGAGCAGTCTTGGCACAGAACTCCAATGGGAAAGGGACCAAAAAATGCGTTTACTATTATTTTTTTCTTCAGTTGTTTGAGAGGTCATCGCACCTTTTGCATGTCTTCTTGGCTTTGTACGTTTTTACTGGATGGATAGCTTGCCTCTCAAGCCATTATGAGCCAAAGATTCTTAGCCCGACTTCAAGAATGATGCAAGGTTCTTTCAAATTGCATTCTTCCAAGTCAAGATTTGTATTTTTTTTTGTCCTGGGGCTCCGTGAAGAATTGGGTATTATGTATTGCTATGAAGATAAGAGACATTCTTTCTCTTCACTCCACGGCAGGCTAGCTAGGCACGATCGTTTCTTCACAGGTGCATTTCAAGACAGAAGACTCCTACCAGTTTTTGTTTGGAAGGTTTGCGTCTTCCTAGTGCTTCAGGCTTACTGTATGTCATATGAATATAGATATACAACTTCTATCCCTTTCCTTTCAGTTGGTTCAGGGTAGAAGGGTTGGATCATTGGGGCATGAATGTGCACAGTCCACTGTATATAATATATATACACACATTCAACACACATACACATGTAGGCTAAGCACGCATTTGTCATAAACATCTATGTATCCCTCGGCTTATTTTCGTGAATTTTTAAGATAACTCACTAAACTCACCAAATCACTGACTCAGTATATATCTATTTATCGATCTATGTATCGACCTGTCCATTTTTCTAGCTATCTATCTATCCATCCATCTCCACCACAGTATCAAGTTGTTGCTGCAAAGCTTGTAGGCTGAAGGGATTAGAGGAGACCTCAGGTCCAATACCCCTTCTTCTGTCCTTTCCTTGGTATTTCTCTCCGGGCGTGCAGGTGGCAGGGCTAGTATCTAATTGCCAGTTGCTGTTGCAAGGGTGGCAGGCTTACATCTTTAGAGGGTGCCTTGAGCCTAGTGTGTTGTTCATTTCTCTAGTGAGATAGACGGAACTAGACAAGCAAACATTTAGATACATGGATAGATAGATAGATAGATAGATAGACAGACAGACAGACAGACAGATAGATAGAGAGGTGGAGGGGGGAAGAAAGAGATAGAGAAATTAAGATGCATAGAGATACTTAAAGACAAATGGTGAGAGACAGAGCTAGCTATCTATCTCTATCTATCGATCTATCTATCCATCTATCTATCCATCTATCTGTCTATCTCTGTCATCTAGCTATCTATTTAATTATTTTAATTGTTTCCTTTTAAAATGAGCTGAGCTTCAAGAGAAAAATCCAAACCAATTAATTTTTCATTTTTTTCAATTTATTTATTTTTTTGATTTTTTTCCTAATTTTTTGAATTATTTCAATTGTGTCCTTTGAAAATTGGCAAAGAATTAAAATAATCAAAAAAAATAAAAAAAATTGGGTGCTCCGTTTTTTTAAAATATTTTAGTTTTTAATTGTTTCCTATTAATAAAATTGGCAAATAATGAAAATAATTAAAAAACTACAAAAGATTAAAAAAACCGAGCTCCCAATTTTTATTTTTTCATTATTTTAAATATTTGCCAATTTTTAATAGGCAACAATTAAAATAATTAAAAAAATCAGAAAAACGGAGCTCCCAATTTTTTTTTCTTTTTTTGAACTTTTTGCCAATTTTCAGAGGAAACAATTAAAATAATTCGAAAAATGAAACCAAAAACGGAGCTCCCAATTTTTTTGATTTTTTCAATTAATTTCATTATTTGCCAATTTTCAGAGGAAACAATTAAAATATTTTTTTTTTTAAAGGAGCTCCCAAATTTTTAATTTTTTTGAATTATTTGAATTATTTGCAAATTTTCGGAGAAAACAATGAAAAATAATTAAAAAAATAAAAAAGTGGAGCTCCCAAAATTTTTAATTATTTTAATTATGTGCTGATTTTGATAAGAAACAAGTACAAAAAAGAAAAAAAAATGAAAGATTAATTGGTTTCACATTGTTCAATTCGAGCTGAGCTTCAAGAAGGGAAGTCCAGAACAATTAATGTTTTAATTTTTTTAAATTATTTCAATTGTTTCCTTTTAAAATTCGCAAATAATTAAAATAATTATAAAAATAAAAAACGGAGCTCCCAATTTTTTTCATTATTTTCATTATTTGCTAATTTTCAGAGGAAACAATCAAAATAATAAAAACAAAAAAACGGAGTTCCCAATTTTTTTAAAATTATCTTAGTTATTTGCCACTTTTCAGAGGAAAAAAATAAAAAAAATAAAAAACAATAAAAACAAATCAAAAAAAACGGAGCTCCCAAATTTTTGATTTTTTTCGATTATTTTCAGTATTTGCCAACTTTCAGAGAAAACAATTAAAAAAATCAAACAATGAAAAAAAAAATCCCAAATTTTTCATTTTTTTAAAATTATTTTCATTATTTGCCAAATTTCAAGAGGAAACAATTAAAATAATTAAAAAAAATTAAAAAAATAAACAAAACGGAGCTCCCAAATTTTTGAATTTTTTGAATTATTTTTAATTATTTGCCAATTTTCCGAGGAAACAATTAAAATAATTGAAAAAAATCAAAAATAAAAAATTAATTGTTTTGGACTTTCCTTCTTGAAGCTCAGCTCGAATTGAACAATTTGAAAACAAACAATTTTTTATTATTTTTTTTAAAATTATTTTTAGCGTTTCCTATTAAAAATTGGCAAAAAATTAAAATAATAAAAAAAAACGGAGCTCCCAATTTGTTTGATTTTTTTGAATTATTTTAATTATTTGCCAAATTTCAGAGGAAACAATGAAAATAATGAAAAAAATTAAAAAAAATAAAAAAAAATTGAGCTCCCAATTTTTTTCATTATTTCAATTTTCAGAGGACGCAATTAAAATAATTCAAAAATGAAAAAAACGGAGCTCCCAAATTTTTAAATTTTTGAATTATTTGATTTTTTTGCCAATTTTCAGAGAAAACAAGTAAAATAATAAAAAAAAATAGAAAAACGGAGCTCCCAATTTTTTTCATTCCTCCAACTATTTTTAATATTTGCCAATTTTCAGAGGAAACAATTAAAATAATTAAGAAAGTTCAAAAATAAAAAAAAAATAAAAAAACGGAGCCCCCAATTTTCTTTTTTGAATTATTTTGATTTTCATTTTTCTTATTTTTTTTTTGATTTTTTTAAATATTTTTTTCATTGTTTCTTATTAAAATTGGCAAATACTGAAAATAATGATAGAAAATCAAAAAATTGGGAGCTCCGTTTTTTTATTTTTTTCATTTTTTTAATTATTTTAATTGTTTGCCAATTTTCAGGGGAAACAATTAAAATAATTAAAAAAAATCAAAAAAATAAAACAAATAAACATTAATTGTTTTGGACTTTCCTTCTTGAAGCTCAGCTCGAATTGAACAATTTGTTTTTTTTTTAAATTTTTCATTAAATATCGTACTTTTCCTTTCGTTTTTCAATGAAATGTGGCCGCGCCACATAGACCCTAAAGTTCCCCCATACGGGGGGGAGGGGGGGGGCAGGAACAACTGATGTAACTGAGGGTACAGGGGGGGATGTTAACGTTCCATGTAACTTGCCCATGTTGTTGATGCTTCGCCACGCTGGGGTGGGGGGGATGTTAACGTTCCATGTAACTTGCTCATGCTGTTGATGCTTTGCCACGCTGGGGTGGGGGGGGATGTTAACGTTCCATGTAACTAGCCAAACTTCTGATAGGCAAAGATGACAAACCAAGTCGGCCGCGCGTGAACAGGCCGTCCGGACCGTTGTTTGTTAATGCTTTCGTATGTTTTTGTTTAGTTGTGTGTGTCTGACGTTTTTTTCCCAACATGTGGAGCAGAACATGGTTTCGGTTGGTGCCATCGGTCTTGTATGGGTGTTAAGCGGTTTAATTATGATGATCATAGATCATATTAGAGTGCAACGGTTTTCGGTGGGGTGTCCAAATTTCCATGTTATTGAATATGATATGTGAACCAGGATTGAACATCCCTTGCAATTTTGAGTCGGGCGGGGGAATCGGTCGTCCAAAACCTGTGACACCGCAACAAAATTTCAAAACACATAAAAACAATGGATAACATTTTCAGTGTATAAAAAAACCCAGTGCACGCAGCTGTGAAACATCATATCAGCAAATTCAAACAAAAAAAAATCAAGTCTGTTTGCGAACGGTTTAAATTCAAGGCAATTGTACTCTGGTGTTTCTTATCCTCTGCAACACGTATCTCTATCGCGGATGCAATGGGATGGAATTTTCCATTCAGACCACACTTGGATATGTCCATTTTGCATCATGTGGTGATAATGTTCCGTCCATGAAATGCAGGACCTCAACGTCGTGGGATGTAAATTCTAGGATTCAATTGTCCCCACTTTCGTTGAACTGTTGCAGGATGAAGTCTCTTTCTCTATTTCTGAAGCGCTGGAACCTGTTCAACATTTGGAGCAGGTTCGTAACAGATTTGTGATTTGTGGCAATTTTTATACTTTGCGGTTTGGTTTCCGGCACAGGAATGGGAACCTACAAAACTCGTAAAACGAATTCGCACCTTTCCTGCAGTGAAGAGAGAAACAGAGAAACAAATTGGACTGTTTGAATATGTGGAGTTTGCATGTTCCCAACTAGAGCGATGTGGAATGACCCAAGGTGATTACTTCCGGAAGGCGGCAAAGTCTTTGGATTTTCGGGAACGGCCACATTCTGAGACAAATCAAATCAAAATGTGGGTCACACAGCTGCACAGCCCAAACCAAGGTCGTGGTTGGCCCTTGTGAATGAGTATGCCGACTGTGCCTTTTCTTCAATTTTCCAAGCAATTGGAGACAGGCAAGGCGGGTTCACTTGTCAAATGAAATTGACCATCAATTCCAAGGTTCCAATGGGTTCCGATGGGTTCCAATGCACAATAAATATGGGATCTGCTGAATGTGCGTTTTCGACAGGACATGGCTGGACAAAGTTGATTTCCTACTTGTTCTTGACGCCGGAATCAAGGACTTGGCTGTCGAACTTGAATTTGTTGAATCGTTCTTTGTCCATCTTTGTCCCTTCTCCCATCCAACTTTTGGAAATCTTGTGAAACATGAAGACACACTCTCCGTATGGGTCCCGATGCGGGTCCGTGGGTTGGTCCAAGCTTTCTGCGACACGAGGAATACTTTCCGGAGAACATCATGAGAAAAGTGCCAGAGACCTCAGGTTGTCAGCTTTGTGTCATTTGTATTCGAAAACATTCATCATATTTCAATATTTGGACCAGAAACTAAGGACCAAAGAAACTATGTTTCACATTAGCAAACACAACATGAATATTATGTTTTTTGCACTTTTACATGCGCTGACATGTCAAATGCATCCAAATGTGATACAGTGATGCATGCAGAATGATGATCATATCTGATCATATATTGTAATGTTTACTTGTACGTGAAAATATTGTATAAAAAACCAGTCGCTCTTGTGTACTGTGTACATCTAGTTTACATATACATTTTGGGATTTGGCTCTGTCTTGCAAGATTTTGACACGGTCATTTGGGATTTGTACTGAATTTACCACAGATGGGCCACTCAGATGGGTGGCAATTTGTGATTTCGTTGAGGCCCCCGGAGGAGTACGAACGGGCTGTGCTCATTGCGCATGACCGGGCCTTCGAGGAGATGTTTCTGTGCCTGGGTTGCCTGGGTTGCCAGCGTTGCCGGCGTTGCTTTACGGCAGGGAACTGCAATACCCATAGAATCCATCAGAATCCTGACTTCATGATGAATTGAGATTGAAATTCTGAACGGCTGAGGGGGCATGTTATTGCAATTTGATGTGTTGATTAGCCTCTGAGTTGAATTTTTGCACGCGCAGGAGCAAAGGTTTCTGCCCCGGATATGGGATGCTATGATAGCTCTCAATATCACTGGAAAGGCGCTGCTAGAGAGCTTTGGCACAGCGGGGCATGATTGGGGAAAGATTTTGGGCAGTTCGAGTTGATCTCTTTTTTGTTGCCCAGTTGCTGGTGACCCCACCTGTGCACATGGGATTGCCCTGGCTACCAGAGTCAGCCGAAGGCACGTAAGAGGGCATTGGACAGTATCGATGAGGGCCGCAAGGTGGGGAAACCCGAAAACGAAAAAAGGGGCAGAAACATCTCACTGGGAGTCAAAAACCGTCGCGTATTGAAGGCTTCGTGATGCAACTGCAAGGCTGCCCTGAAAGGGCTGCGGGACCCGTCTGCTCCCCACGAAGTCAAGGCCAGTTGGATGATCTTTGTGAAACAATGTGAAACTGATCATCCGACAATTGCATGCGGCATTTCCAAACCGCTTTGGAAACAGCAAAACATGTCACTGCTCGTGATCGACAGGCCTTTGTGTCGCGATGGATCGACTCAACTCTTCAGCGCTTGAATCGAAGCACTCAGGGTCCCTTGGATGCAACATGGGTAAAAACATGTGAAAAATACTAGAACAACCCAGAACAACCAGCGTCCAAAACGGTGTGCTGCCCAGGTGATCCGGAGTCAGTTGGAGTCTTAGTTTCAAACGGCTCAAGACACGAAGTGCTACAACACGTGATGTGCATGTGCTTTTCATTTGGCTTGCACTGTCTTTATTTGCCAGGTGTTGTTTGCACAGGTTGCATATTGACACACAGCCAACATGTCAAAAACACGGAAAAACATGCAGATTTGAATGAGTGGAGCGTGGAGCAGCCCTGCGCTCTGTGGCAGGTGTGTGACGAGAAGCAGGCCGAGGAGATCTTCAAAATGCTCCTGGTGACGCCGCTTTGCAACGCTTTGCAAAGCTTTGCAACGCTTTGCTGTGATGTTTTGACATGTTTTGACTTGAGACGTTTTATGTGTTGTCTATTGTTGTCTATTGTTGTATATTGTTGTCTTGTATGTCTCATATGTTTTACAGGTGCCATGTCGTGTTGATATGGCTTCTTGCATCCATCCCTGCAGCTTCTTTCACTCAGAGTTGGCTTTGAGCGGACCAGGATGCTGCGAAAACTTCGCTCTCAAGGTTTTGACGAACAAATAGCAGAACCAGAGATAGCTTGAACTCAAACAGAAAATGCCCTCGATTCAAAAACTTGTAGGACAATCTGACAGCAGTTGACCCACTAGTTTGGAAACACTGCGTAAACAACAAGAATGGCGAGGTTTCAGCAAAACTACCATGGACCCCAGAAAATGCATGAAAATGCCACATGCCGGGGCCTGTGCCCGGATATGTGTGTCCTTTGACTCTTATGACTTGCCATGGGAAATGTGGACCCGTGGGACCCGTGCTTTTGGGGTGCTCCGGCGCTTCAGCACTTTGGATACGCTGGGAATGCTTGGAAAGGTGGGATTCCCCAAGAAACTTGGATTCGGGCTCTCTGAGAAGATCAACCTGCAAATCTCCATGGATTTTGTATTCAATATGTATGCAACTATCTATTATATATATATATGTAATATATATATGTATATATATATATGAAGATCCTAGATATCTCACTGCTTACTATATCTCAATTTCCAGCGGATCGCAGGAAGCTGCAGCCCTGGCTCCTGCGCGAAGCACCTACCCGACCTATCCATTGTTGAGACAGCGGTGCAAGTCAGCTTGCGAAGAGGCAAGAAATGACAGCGCTGCATTTGATGTTTTTTCTGGAAAGATTGGAAAGTCCCCAAATTCTCATTCCGAAGTGTTGAGATTTGGAGCTTCCAACTGAATCAGGAGTGTAGCCATCCTGTAGACATGCTGGGATTGGATCAGGAAGTGGAATTACGCGGCTTGGTACAGCTGGCTCGAGAGGAAACGAGACTCGGTTGGTGAACGGTTTTCCCAGAACAGGAACAGCCTTTTAGAACTTCTTCGCACCATGTTCGAAACCAAATGACATCCCATGATGAAATATATATATCAGACGTCTTCAAATTTTTCAGCCGGGATACTGCTTCCGACTCGAGATGTTGCCTGAATTATCAGAAATGCTGTTCCGGAGGAGAGAGATTTAAACTTTGCAGAAGAATGTGAAGAGCGCTTGAAGATCTTCTGGGAAGAGGCCAGACTCCTTGGCTTTCCGGATGGCACCAGTGAATGTGGCGTCAGGCAGCTTCAACGCTGCTGGAAGCAGTGCAAGATGATGCCAGTCTTGCCGGGGATGCATTTCTGGAGCTCTATTCTGGCGAGGGTGGGACCGATGCAATGGATTGGCCACTCAAGATTTGCAGCAAATAAGATTTTTGTCGCTTTATCCTGTGAATCTTTCAGCTTTCGCTCAATACTCGTTCCGAGATATTGCTTTTTGGCCTCACTTGTTCGTCCAGGTGCGCTATGCTGGGAGACATGTACGAGTCATGGGCAGACAATGAAGGCATGCAGCAGGTGCCTCAATTTCGCAAGTTTTGGAAACTTCGAAGCAAAGGAGGCGAAATGCGAAACTCGGAAAGGTCTCAGGTCAGAAAGTGCTAAGGTCAGTACGAGTGCAAGAAGTCTTGGGCGAAGCTGGCTTTCGGTCTTTGACAATCCAACTTTCAAATCTCTCAGGTGCGGTTCTACAGACAACTGATAAAGTCGTGCCTCGTTTTTGGGAATCACCAGAATTAGCTTGGGAAATGGTCAACGTAAAAGTCGTGCCTCGACTATAAAACGCAAGCGAACTCTGTAGGTTGCTCTTTTTGATCACCAACTTTCGATGACTGGATAGTACCATGGTGTTTGGTGGATTTTTGATATGCAAGTTGGGTCAAGGAATGTTGCGTTTAGGTTGGTTTTGCTCACAATTCCTGTATCGTTTTGGCTGGATAAATTTAGGAGTGACTTTGTCGTTTACCTGTACATCCTCATCCTGAGACATGATAGACATGATGGACATGATAGACATATCTAGACATGATTCATGAAAAACATGGCAAAACATGGCAAAACATGGCGAAACATGGCGAAACGTGTTGCCATCAGAGTGCCGTGGGAAACTCGGAAGTCGCGATGAGGCCGTCACATCTGTGGCTTGTTGGCCGAGTCTGGCGTGCATCGGCTGATCCGAACCTCGCCCTTCGATCGGAAAGCCAGGCGGGAACAGCTGAGGCGGCACAGCTGGAGAACTTGAACAAAACGTGTCTTCAACTTGGAAAGACACAGAGAACACATTGATAACAAATCTATAACTGGATAATATGCTATGCTAAGCCGTCACTGTGTAAGGCATGATGCTAAGGAGAGAACGCTATGCTAATAAAAGGTTAAATGATGTTAAATGATATCAAGTATTAGTATAAATGGTTGCTGTACGCTGTCATTGGAGTGATTTCATTATCTTTAATTGTTGTTTTTGGTTGTTTGCACCATTTTGTCGCCTTGGGACGGTCAGGCGTCACACCTCTTTCGCGGTGGCCGCAGTGCTGCGAGCTGAAGACGATGCAGAGAACGAAGTGCACATGCCGCGCTCCGCGCTGAAAGTGGAGACGATGCGCGCATCAGGTGCATTCCATTCCATGAAACATGCAAGAAAAGGGGTTCTCGAAAAAAAAAACATGAAAGATATGAAAGATCCTAAGATCCATTGATTTATTTTGTTGTTGACTTTAAAATTGTGGCATTGACTCCGCAAAACCATCCTGCTGAAATTGAGGTGCAGGCGGTCAGAGTGTGAACATGTCTGAGACGGCGGTGCGGATCACACATCTTCCAACCGGAATCAGTGACCAGCTCAGTCTCCATTACCGGTGAACATCATTTCTATTTGTAACTGGTATTTGGATTTGGAGGGTTTCCGAAAAGTTCCGTGGCTGGGCGTCTGGCTAAGTATGGGTGTAAGGAACGCTGCCCTCCGGCCATTTGCTTTTGGCTCGGCACAAAGCAATAGCATTGAGATGGGACTCCATGACGTTTTTGTGAATCTCCTCGATCTCCCCTGGAAAATGTAAACACAAGACTTGTCACAAGACTCTGAGAGACTCTCAGATACTCTGAAAGATTCTGAAGGACCCTTTTAATCTCCCTTAATGGGTTTATATGATGTTAATATGGGTTTATGACATTTATGAGGTTTCTGCTCTTCGTGTTCTTGAACCTTTGCAGATCTTTGCAGTGCGCTGCATCCGCCATGGACGGTATCGACTCCCTGGAGCCTCTGAGAGCTGAACATCACAATCCAGTGCCAGTGTCCAAGCAGCAGATGGCGCCTTGTGACAGCCCTTCAAAAGGACCTTGTTGAGTGGTCTGAAAAGGCCAAATTCCATGGTTCATCATGGTTCATCCTCATTTGCTTTGTTAAAGTGGTCATTTAGGGGTCCCTCGCATTTTGAGACAAACAAATGAAATCCACCAATTTCTGGAAACCATGACAGCTCCGTTGTGAGACCTGAGGAATGGGTCGCTGGCATGGTGGGTCAAAACCTCAGAAGCAACTGATTTACCGAATCATTTAGGTCGATTTAGGCTGTTAGGGCGCAACAAAATTTCAATATTTTATGGTAATTTCTACTTTTATTTCTATATATTTACTCCTTTATCATCCTACCCGGTCCGTTTGAATCACGCTTGCCACACCAAGAAGTTGTGATCGAAGCATGTTTTGGGGCACTAGTCACATCTATTCACTTTCTCTCCTTGGGATAGAGATCTCCCTCACGACACCCAGGTGGTCTTTCCACTTCTCTTCTTGTTTTGGTGGTGGTTTGCAATGCTTTGACTGCAAAGCCCAGAAAGGAGGAAGCTGGTGAGAGGCGTGGCCAGTGGCGTCCTAGTGCCTGTGATTCACAGCATCTTGCAGAGCTGTGTAGGTCTAGAGAGTCTGTGGGTTTTGTGTAGGTCTGTGCAAATGTAATGGCAGGAATGACTACCGCACCGGCTTGTTGCTGAGCCTTTTTGGCGGCCATCTCTATGTAGCTTGTTTTGATGCTGTGATATGCTGTGATATGCTGTGATACGGTTCGCCCGGTTCGCGTACGAAGATTTGAGATGCAGAACTTGTGTCTGAGATACCTGCGCTGAGGCAGCCATTGTGACGAGCTTTCTACTCTGGTTCCTTCTCACGTGCTTCGTCTGAGAAGAACTGAGGGGGACTCTTCGGACTCCTGACTCTTTCCACTGGTTTCCATTGGTTTCCATTTCGTTATCGTGTATACTGTAGATCAGTGTAGATGTGTGCTTGTAGAGTTGCATTGCCGCCTGAGGCTGTCTGTGATGCTTCCTTTCTTTTGGTTTTCTCAACCTGAAGAGGTGAAACCAAGAACAGGACTGCAAGAGTTTGGGTCATGTTGGCATAGCTTTGCTGTGATTTGACAGCAGCAGCCAGGAAATGTCACTGCCTCCATCAATTTCTGCGAGGGTCCCGATTTCCACCACTCTGAAGTGCTTGCAGAGCCCGTGAATGTTCGAAGCTCAGCTCTCTGCAGCTGCGGCTCTCAGCCTCGACTGATATCGTCGAGGTGGTCACATCTGTACTCTTCTACTTACCGGTGGCTCTTATTGGTCTTCTGGGCCCAGCTTGCAAAGAAGGCGTGGAGTTGAAGACTAACACAACAATTGAGATCAATTGAGGCAATGTTAATTATTGAATGATATTTAATGAAAGTAATGATGTTAACAAAAACATCTTCGCAACTGCTGAGGCAGAGGGGAATTGCGTTTCTTATTCTCTTATGGATCGATGGGCATCGTTCCAAACTCAGAGTTTTCGAGGCTTTCGGTTGTTTCGTGGTTGGCTTGACGGTTTGAACATGTTTGAACCATTTGAATGGCAGGATGGTGTGTTTCCATGGCCTTGGACATTTCCTGGAAAAGTTGAGGTTGGCATTGGGTCTGGAGCGCTTCATGCATCGTTGGATGCTGTAGCACAAGCAGGTGATGAACTTCCCATGTTGCAGCTTGGTGATCCGGTTCCCTCGAGACCAACTCTATAAGCTAACAACGGAACTGTATCGGTGTTGCCATGTGTTGTTTGTGCCTTCCCACTTTCCAGTTGTAGCCCAGGTACGTCAGGGCCGCAGTTGCTGCACAGCTTCATAGAGTTGGATTTCAGTGTTCTCACAGGGTTCACCTGGTTCGACTGCAGAGGGATGATGTCGGATCGGTCGGATCGGATATCAGGTGGCCACCATGTTGGCGTATTGCTGTGCCGACACTTTCCTGATCAAAAAAGGCTGGTTCCCTGAGCACAATTGAGCTGCAAACGATGCGGCACATGCAACGGTTTCCGTAAAGCCTGCAGTAAACGGGAACCAACATGGATCGCCAACGGATCGCCAATGGATCGCGTTGATGGCGTTGTCATGCGCTTTCTAGGCATGCTCAGGGCATCAGCGGTGCTGCCATGGATCACAGCCTTGATTACTTCTGTAAATACGCTCTTGCAACTTGACTGCATGAAATTTACATGAAATCTGCAGCAATCACTCACCCTTCTAGTGGGGCGCCGTTGAAATCAAATGTCATTGCTGGAAAAACTGGTGATTGAAAATGCGAAAAGGTGCAGAGAGCACAAGCGCCAGAATTATCCAGAATTGAGTGAAGCAGATCATGTTCTTTCCATTACTCCTTATGTTGCTTTGAGGTATGTTGGTTCTCGCGATGATTTTGGCATTTTTGCTGCGACCTTTGCACTTTACCTTTCAGTTCCTGTGTTTTACTTCAGTTTCTGGGCTGCACTTGAGATCTTGAAAATGGAGAGGCGCACATTCAGCCTTGGATTTTCTTCAGTTTGAGATTGTTTCATGGTGTTTCATGATGTTTCATGGTGTTTCATGGTGTTTCGTTGCAGGTTCCTACTGCTTGTGACTTGGCTCAACACGATCCGTGATCCGTGATCGCTCCATCAAGGTGGGTTCTCTGCTGAGGCGTCGGGTCTCGGCCATTTCGGACGACACCGTGGAAGGGCCGATCCGATATCAGGCGGCACAAGCGGCACCAGAAAGGAACGGATGAAATCATTCAGCAGGGATTAAATACTGAATTGGATTGTGGATTTGGATTATGGATTATGGAATATGATTGGATTGAATAATTGAAATGCTTCATGGAATGAATTGGAATGAACTGGTGGGTGGTGCAACGTTGCGTGACCGAAGGTGGTGAGACCGCTGAGTTGGGGCTTGGGCGCCAGCTTGGCCATTGGTGGCATTTGCTGGGCCCTGGAGATGGGAATGTTCCTTGCTTCATGCGGTTCATGCGGTTCATTTCCAACCAGGAAAGCATCAGTTCAGATTGTGACTTTCCCTCTGACAACCTGTCAGCATGGAATAGAATTGGTGTCAAAGACCTTCAAGTGACTTCAAGTATGGCAATGAGGATCAAGTATCGGCCAAAATACATATTGGACGTGCAATGCGGCTCTCAGGTGCTCTGCTGTCATCAACTGCTGGGACCTCAACAAACTTAAGGCTGTTCCTTGGAAGTGATGAAACATTGGAACATTGGAACATGATAGAACAACATTGGAAAAACTGTCATGAACTAAGACCAACAGTTTGGAGACGATTGGGCGCCTTTTGTTTGGCGCTACATGTACCTTGGCTTCAAACTTGGGGAGATGCGGGAGATGGGCGATGAAAAGGTGAGATGAGAGCGTCGGCGTAGCCGGCGTAGCCTTGAGGCTTCATTCCTTGTGGCATGCTGGTACCGCGATGGCAGCGATGCTAATGCCAGAAGCCCAGGAAGCCCAGGAAGCCCAGTTGGTCATAGAAAACCATTCGGCTGGGAATATGTTGCTTTGGATGTGCTTTGGAACTTTGGATGTTCTGATTTGCATTGGATGCCCATTCGTGCCTTGAGGATCCAAAACTTGATCACAGTGAGAGCGATGCAGATGGGATGGGGCCGCCCCAAGCTTCTTGGCTATTCTCAGGTGCCAAATTGCTCTAGTGACCTCTAGTGATGTCTGTGGATGTCATGGCATCTTTCAAATCAGCTCATAGAAAATCAGAGCCCTTGTTTCACGGTTCCAAATGTTTGAATCCATGTTGGTGTGTTTGAAAATACCATTGTTGAGTGGAATGCAGCATCAAGGTCGATTGCCAACGGGCGAGACATGTTGAGAAATAGGATCATGGAATATCGCCAATATCTCCCATGGGGTGCACACTGTGCAGGCTGGATTGGTGCGGACTGCCATATGTGCGCTTTAACGTGAAGGCAGACTAGGTTAAATTCTTTAAGTTTTCCGCATGTCTATTGAGAGATATTGAGAGGTGATGGAATGCTACATCTGCAGCCTTGACATAGCTGAAGTCCGCTCACATAAACCGAGTGGCCAGTGGGTGCTGAGGGAGCTTTACAAACCGAACCCGTCGTTTAACCATGTGACAGATTGTGACAGCCATTTGGGCGTCAGCATGGAAACGAGTTGATCTAGTATGAGTTCACTCAGAGATCTCAGAGGTATGTTCATGAAAGCAGATTCATTGTTTGTGGATGTCTCCCATGGTTTACATGTCACCCACTTCTGTACAAAGCATCGTCGAACACATTTGAAAGCTGACTTAGCAAGCAGAGGGCGGCAACTGTCATGCATTTTTTTCACACGCAAGTTGCAATTACAGCAGACAGCTCGTCCTCACATATTCTTTGGGCAGTATCGGTATGGGTAACTTTCATAGAACAATAGACGCCCGTTCCATTTCTGGCTCAGCGTTCCTTTTAAACAGAGATGGGCTCCTGTTTGCGGCAGAATGGCATCTCCATTGAGGTTACAGGAGAATGTTACAAGATATGGTAAAATCATGTAAAATCTGACATTCAATCAGCATTGCAGTCAACATGAATAGCCACAAGCTTCCAGGATATCATATGCTATCTATGGATATGCAAGGCCATAGCCATATGAGCCATATGGGCCGTATGGGCCATATGTATAGATTGCATGTGTACCGTACCCGTCAGCTAATTGTGTCCGTGTCAGTGTCCGCCATGGCGATGATGCAAAGTCAGGCTTCGGATGGACGTGGCATCCGCCACTCCTCCCAGACAGAAGACACTCAGCTGAGACGTGTGGAGAATGTGGAGAATGTGGAGATTACACCGATGAATGGATGAACCACGATGAACCGACCCGATAGCCATTGATAGCCAACCAGCATTGTCCTTAGACTAAGGATCAGCTGAAGTTGGAAGGCCTGCCGTGATACTTTTCACACACATTGCAACTTCCACAAACATTTCCAGCAGATGCATCTGGGATCCCCCAGAAGCTTCCAAGACTTCGCTCCTTCACCCTCTTTGCCGTGTCAACACCTGGGTTAATGGTCAGGTGTGGACCAAGATAAGCACCTTTGGCATGGCAGAGATTCTGCGGTCGCACCTTGAACCAAGTTTCAGATTTTTGGAGACTCGTCTCCCTTTGGTGTGCAGCATGTTGTTGCTGATGCTGTCGAGTTGTCGAGTTGTCGATCCAATCCGGTCGCTTTCGATTTCGATCCAGAAGTGCTGCGCTTCTCGATCTTCTCGATCTTCTCGAGCTCAGGCAACGGTTCATAAGCACGTGGCGCACCAGCAGGCCGACGGTATCCGATGGTATCCGATGGTTTTCCGAGTTATTTTAGTTGCTTTGTGTCTGCATGGTGATCGTGTTATTGAGTGTCACCTGTGCCCAGGGCGCTGTGAAAGGTACCTTAGGCATGGTACAAGGCTGGGCCGTCAGAATGGGAGGTGGTCGGGAGAGCATCATAATATTCTAAAACTCATCAAAATCTGTGCAACTTGAAATGAATCAATTCGTTTGCGACGTGGATGTTGTGGCTTCTCTGTTTTATTCACAACGGAGTCTTTGTGGTTTCATGTCCCTCTGTTCTCAAGTAATGTGTGGCAGTCGCATTGTTCGATGTAGTCCCTAGGGAATCCATGCAAATCGTACCTGAACCAGGTGTGATCTTTCCCTGCATGGGGAACATCTTGGGTGTGATTCTTTTCCTCCGCGGTCCTTGGAGCCTTGGCACAGACTGGCACAGATACGTTTACTCATTAGGGATTTGTGGGCCAATGTATAGGATTATGATGCATTCTGATGCATTATGGTGGATTATGATGGATTATGTGGTTTTCTGATGGTTTCGAATGGTTTATCGGATTATTGTTCCAAAATTCCCTGTGCCAATGTTCTTGCGTAGGCAACTGACTTGATGTAATGTGTAGATTGTGTAGCAATGTATGCCGAAATCTGTCACGAGGATTGTGGGAAAAGGTGGCATTTTAGAAGCCTTCGGGGTTGGCGCAGTGTGCTGCACCTGGGCACAGATTGGCCATGGCGTTTGAAGTTGTTTGATGGCATTTTCAGCTTGGAATTCGGCAGATGTTGGAAGCACCGGTGCTTCCGGGTGCGGGCTCCGAGGCACCTGTACCTTTCTCACCACGCTTAGCCTCTCAGCCATCGCCACGAACGGCAAAATCGCTGGAGGAGGTGCATACTACCTGTGTCTTGGCACGACTTAGCACAACTTGGCAAGGTTCCAGGTCAAGGATTTTGCTCTAAAAAACAGTTTGCAGTTGTAGTTTGAGTATTTGTTATATATCAAATTATATCAATTCAGTTTGCCAATTAGTCCTTTAAGATTTTCATGCCGCTACTGTTGTGCATACTGACTTTTGGTTTGGTATTTGTCACGTTGTACGACGTCGTACATCACGTGAGGACAGGAGTCTCTCCCAGCTAAGGATTTCGCGGTCCTTAGGTCCGGCCTTGGGTGCTGGAGTTGGTCTGTGCTTTTACATGGCAACGTGGCTGATTTGGTTCGGGCGAACCCCGGGTTCGCCGGGTTCGACAGGGATCCACCAGATTCATCCCACCTGCGTACATGAGATACCTATGGATACCTATGGATACCTATGGATACCTATGGATACCTATGGCATGTGCAACATCTTCCATCTCGAGCTTTGTTCAATCCTTCTTCATCTCCCTCTTTCACTGCATGACAATCAGCCCAGATCAGCAAAAATTCGAAAGAAGAGCAGGCTCAGAGACAGAGATTTGGTCCAGAAGTCTGAATACAGTACGAACAAATCCAGGCGAACTCCATTGGAGCTGCTATGTACTTCATGGGTTGTATCTTGGCAGCAATCAAAACGCACTTGGAACACTCGGACCTCAAAACCTCGTTTCAACAGTCAAGATCGGGTCGCGAGGTGTCGAAGCTTGGGAGATAGCTCAGCCGAATTACCAGCCCTTTGGCATCATGTGGCATGAGATCGCCATCTGCAATGTTTTGCTGCGTTTCACGTTTTTTTCCCCCATGTTTGTTCAAAAGAACCGTTTTGACCTTTCGAGTTTTCACATCTTTCACTCCAAATTGTTGTCATATGTCTCGTTTTTGGGCACCGAGGATAGGCGAGATCGGTGATTTGAACAATGTTCGATTTACTGGCTACTTGATCCTGGTCTTTGCTGTGTTCATCATTTTTGGTGGCATCAAGCATCTTGGCAAAGCTTTAAAGGCCTTCATGTAACTTCATGTCCCACAAAAGAATAAACTTATGTCTCACCAGGTATGTTTCACGCTTGGGAACTGTGTTCCTCATGGTGGTGCTGTCGCGGACTCAGTTGTTTGTGCCACACGATATTTAAGCCAAAAGTGTCTTGCCACGTCAAGACTCGACTGCACTCGACTGCTTATGTTGCGGACACGGGTCATTTTTCCGCTCTCAGCTGTTGATGATGCACATCAGTGGCTGATGATGACGTTCTATGGCTTAAGGTTCGTCATACTGTGTATGTATGTGGGATGCCTAATGGGTCCCACTGATGGGCGGCCTTCCACTTTCACTGCCCCTCGGCTTGTGTCAGAGTGGTTTCCCTGTGTATACGAAGCAAACTCAACATGGAGGTGGAGACAGAACTTTGCTCAGAAGCTGTGCCCGCTGTGCCCAACAATCAAACCAAGTAGCATGTCATACTTGGCAAATTTTGCAATATCTTGGCATATCTTCATATTCTCTTCATATTCTCTTCATAACTTCTCGTTAACTTCGCGTTCTCTTGTTGTTGCCAACTCGAAGTTGTTGCAGAGGTGCCCATTGTGGCGGAAAACGGGACGACGTTCGGGAAGACACTGACGTGGACAGGCCAGGATGCTGCGGTCTGTGATCACGTCAGATGATCATCATTTACAACAATCATATTGAAGGGACAGAACATGATGATCATTTGAATCATTTATTTATCATTTATTTATCATTTATTTATCATTTATTTATCATTTATGATATTTCATTTTCAATCATTTTCATGATTTTGATGTTGCAGATTCAGATTGTCAATTGACATTTCTGCCCTATGGGCCGGCGATGACACCGCAGGTCCTAGTGCTCAATCGTTCAGCGACAACTGGAAGTCTGCTTGGGATGCACCACAACTGGCGTTCCCCAAAGATACCACCGAGTGTCTTGGAAGGAGATGGGAACTGGTAAATGCAACACCTAGAATTATATCTTAGAGATATGTAGATAGATGATAGATATGATAGATGTTTCTTATTCTTTATTGAATTTTATCGGCATCAAACCAATGTTGATGAACATGACATAGAAGCTGAGTATTTCCAGCTTTATAGGTTTGTATAGATCTGTATAGTGAATTGGGAGTCTTCACCTGCCCTTTCAACTCAACCAACTTCACCGATCAGGAATGGAACAGCCGCGAGTTCAGAACTATCAACACTATTTGTGTATGCAATTTGATCGTTTCCAACGCGCAAGAGGGTCAATTGTTGCCTAGTAAAGTTTGGAAGAGTGAATTAAGATGAGCCACGTCCAAAACCCCCCTATTCATTTTTAGTAAGAGGGTGGCAGTAAGGGCCTCTGGCGTAAGCCAAAATGTGGTGGGCGTAAGCCCGCGTAAGCTTTTTTGAAGCATTTCAGTGCGTAAGCTCCTGGCGTAAGGTCATACTTGCAGA
>Ga0126342_10006818_pt1 | contig 20326 bp, 15 predicted proteins | sample Cyp1metagenome_FD_92528 | JGI IMG/M metagenome (GOLD analysis project Ga0126342, IMG submission 92528) | Coral microbial communities from Lord Howe Island, Old Settlement Bay, Australia - Cyphastrea 1 metagenome | ecosystem: Host-associated > Invertebrates > Cnidaria > Coral ...
CAACTTGCAATATTGGACGCCCCCCCTGGAAAATAATTGCAAGTCGGTAAAACGTGGGGGTACATAATTGCAATCTACGAACCTATCAAAATGCAATCTTGCAATAAAGACGATGAAAAAAAACAATTGTAAGCATACATTTTCATAGGTCCCCCCCCCCCAAAACAACGTCTTATTGCAAGCTTGCATTTTGAGCGTCTCCCCTCCTTAAAAGGGTGGTGATATTAACAGTATATTAACAGTATTAACCCACATGTTTGGCCTTCTGATCATCACACGATCCTTCATAGCATCCGCTAAAGCCAAGTGAATCCAGCAGGACATCACCGTGGATGATGCCCGAATTAATGGAAGACTTTTTTAAATCACCAAACATGTCAGGTTGGTGAATTATAAGAGTTAATCAGTTAATCATTGAATTCCCATTAGATATATAATATTATATCTATTTGTTATATATATATTTATTTGTTACATATATATATATATATATATATATATATATTTGTTATATATATATATTTATTTGTTATATATATAACAAATATATATATATATACATCCCGCCTCTACATTTACAAATTACATCCCAATTGTATCCCTATAATCACATCGTCATGGTAACTGTGTACCAAACTTGTTGACTTACGGCAGGTGCTTCAGCGGCAACAGCAGGATACCGACCTGAAAGAGCATCAAGAGCGGCAAGAACTTTCCGAGCGGATCCTCGCTGTGGAAATGGCTGGAACATCTGCAGGTTGTTGGTTTGAAGAGTTTTAAAATCCCGAAAAAGTGGAGAAATTTACATCAGTTTTAACCATCATTTAACCATCAACATGTAAAAAAATGTTGGATCCACAATGATATCCTTCACCATCCCTGGAAACCAGAAAGGATCGCACTGCCTGGGGAATTGGTGGTCTGCGATGATTAGATCCTAGTGGTGACTTGTCTAAAAAAAAACACGGGTGCACTCAGCCCTGTGAAGTGGATAAGCGATACCAGATAAATGAGAGAATTGAGCCAGTCAAACCGGGTTGTTGCTTTGACTGTGTTTTTTTGTTCATCCCTCTGAGCCTCAATGAAAATCTCAAGCGATCCATTTTTTTGGTGGAATCCCCCAGCAAAGTTGGATCCAGATAGACTTGTGTCATTGGTTGGTCAGACCAGAGTTTTGATCTATAACTATTTGATATGCATCAGAATTAACTTTATTTGATTTAGTCATCACAAATTAAACGTGTTAGGTCCTCTGGAAATTTCTGCAACTGGTAAGCCAAACTGGATAAACGTGTAAAACTTGATTGGTAGCTGAATGGGCTACTTTGCTTGCCCTTTTGATGGAGGAATGAAGAATTGACCATCTTGCAAAGGACCTTATGGATCAGATTTTGGTCATGTTCAGCTCATTGAAAAACAACCTATGACCTTTTTCTTTGTTGTTTTTTGAGGTCTGTTTCAGCCAAGTGATCCATCCCGATATCGGCTCTCAGTTCTCAGGATCAAGAAGTTTCTTGGTGGAGAGAGTGGCTGCGGAGGGCATAGCTCTGCGATGGATCAGTTGGAAGTTGGCCAAAGTCTTTGGGAAGTCCAGGGGTCTGCATCGAATGATATCGAATGCCTTAAAATTGGATGAATGTTGCATATTCACAAGATTGACTATACCAATACTGTACACACATGGAATCTGTGTGAATTGGTCAAGAAAGACATTGAAATTTGTTTGATTGCGCCGGATGCCTTTCAATGTTTGGACAATCTTTTTTGGGGGGGAAGAATATGCAGCTGGTTGGTAAGTGGATTCGGTTGCTGTCGATCATTGGTGTTCAGGTGATAAGTCCTCGATTGACAGATAGGTTGTCAAGTATTGTTTAGCAAGTCACCTTGCAAGATGAACTGACAGAAGTTGAGTCATTTTTTGCCTTGCAGCTTCAAGGGCTGCAGCCAAGGTTCAAGATGAAGTGTGACAGCCTTGACACGCGGCAAGAGTTAAACGTATGGTTTTCCCCAAGCACTGGACGGCTGCATGGGTGCCCCAGTGTCCAATGTCTTGAGTCTTGGGCGACCCCCAATTTCCTGCTCATGGTGATAGCTTAGTGAGACATAGTGAGACCATTTTGCCAGTGGGGGGGCCACAGTACCAATTGGTCGCGTTCTTGTCCAACGAGGGTGGAATATTCGTGACACCAAGGGGCCAATCCTGCAGAAAAACAAGTTCCTGAAGCTCCAAATTCCCAGCCAAACGGGCAGGACCTGCCATCTACTCCTTAAGACTTTACTTTTTGGTCTACCCTGGTCAAGTACTAGTACCAAAAGGATCCAAAAAGACACACAGAAATCTACACACAGAAACCATCGAAGATAGAGCCATCAGCCACTTTCGTTGGAGGAAAGTGGCTGCGGGATGCTCCAAACGTTTTGGCTTCGGGTCGACCAATCTGTTGCTTTCGAAGACTTCGTTTCCGACATATCGGATCCAAAAACCAGCTCATATCGGCTGAAAGCATCAACCTAATGGATGAAAATCATGGGATTTCCTGTAGACTCTCTGTCACTATCAAAGTCAATCTGGCGTTGCTGCGCCGCGCTAAGGAAGCACGAGTCAAGGACGACTGGGCGCATCGCGGATTTTGGGTTTTTGTGTACTTGGATCATCGAAGGAATTGTGATCCCCTTGGATCGCCTTGTAACCCCATTCCCTGGGTTTATGCATGGTTATCCCATATATAAGTATAGGTTCCCTGTTATCCAGGTATCCATGGTTCTCCCTGATGGTTATAATCCGAGTTACTAAGCGTTACAATTCCTGGGATGATCCTCCAATAATCCAATGCCCCGATGGTACCCTCCAGGTCCTGGGGATTTGATGGGATGGGAGGGAGCCAATGGAGGACGAAAATGAACCGATTTACAGCCCGAAAGGTTTTACTAAACCAGGTTCTTTGGCAGGGTTATTACTTGACTTGAGGTGACCGAGGTGGAATTTTCTGGTTGTGTTGTTTTTGATGTACTGCTTGAGGTGATGGCACTCAACCACCAATCACACGCCATTGCTGTGTAGGAGCCAACGAGCCCTTCACTCTTCGGAGTCTTGCAGGAGTTTTGGACCTCGGAAGCCTTCGCAGGCCCCACATGGGCTGAGTCTACCTATTTGAGAATGACTCAAACTTCTTTACTGTATTGTTTGCCAATGTCTACCCCACTAGATACTGGTCTTAGGGATAAGATCATGTTCGTCTATTCATGTTATTTTAAACAAGCATTCCAGACTAGGCCGCAGATCCGGAGATATGGGATGAACTTTGACTGCAGGCGGCGCCGATGGGGATTGGTTCAAGAGCACTGCCACAAGATTGGCAGATCTCATGGCATCCGGGCTGCAGGCAATGACACAAATCCTGATGTTCCAGCTGCGCAGACTCCATGAAGATTTTGCAACTGGAAACCCAAAACAACAATGTTCAACAGAACGATCATCGCCAAATTCCATGATTGTTCCTCGGCTATAGCTAAAACATGACTGCGCTCCCCACATTGGGATGTTGTCATGCCAAGATGTCCGAGATTTGCAGAAAGTATATAGCCCAACGGTTTGTTTACCCACACCCAATCATCCCAACAAAACACAATGATCAGCAATTTTCATATTATATTTCCCCGGGGAAAATGATGAGAAATGAGGTGAACTGACTGGGTCAGTTTTGGAGCTTGTCCTACCTTTCGAATCGCGGTCATTTCGGTCATTTTTCAAGGCTTCCCCGGATGCCCAAGATGCAGCTGATAGGAGTGGGGAGTCAACATCTGGAAGCCAACGGGCCTGCTGGAAGTCTCTGAATTGGTTACTGGTTGGTGGTTTGGAACATGTTTTTCATAGGGTATAGACCAACAACAATGGGAATATGATAGTTATACTGATTTGTGGTTTGGAACAGGATTTTTTTCCATATATTGGGAATAATCATCCCAACTGACTCAACTGAGTAATATTGTTCAGAGGGGTTGTTTTACCACCAACCAGATCATTTCTCAGGGAGAATCCATACCGGAAAAACCCTAGGAAACCTCCAGGTTTCCAATGGAGTAACTGTAGCGTTGACCATTCCTGGAGTTGACGTCATTGCAGGAATTGAACGGTAGTCAAATCAGAATCTACAGTGATAGTTAACCAGGCTACCAAATAACCAATCATTTGTCCATATAAAGTTGACAAATTGACTAACTATAATCAAAAAAACGTTAACCATAGTGGGTATAGTTATAGTTTATATATGTTTATATACTTACATGTCAATAGTTAATGCGTCAACTATTATACTTAACTAGTCAATTTTATAGGTTAACCATGGTTAACCTACAAATTCCATGACAATTTCCATGGCGTTGACTTCCTGCAGGACGGAGCACTTGGGCGACGAAGTTCCAAGTGCTCCGCAGGCGGGGGGATTTCCCCAAAAAGGCAGCAGCCAAACCCACATGATGCAGTTCAAGCATATCAAAACATGTTAAAACCCTTTACCAGCTATAAATGGTTATAATATGTTGTAATAAATGGGGTTATCATTCCAGAAATTGGGTTTTACCGACTTGTTTTCTGGTAAAGGGCCATAACATGCAATAACTGTGGCACCATGATTTTCTGTGGTGCTTTCTAGCACAGCAGATGGTGGGATCGATCTAACAGGAAGCCGAAGGCTTAAAACATATTGGATTTTGATCCCAAGATAACTGGCATAGGCATGATGAATGCAACATAGGCATCAGCACAGCATCCATATCCCCAGATTTCTGGGTCGCCACTTGGCAGGAAAAGGCAACCTCAACTCGTCCCGGCCTCGGTACTGGTGAAGATTGATGAAGATTGAGGGGAGTTCAGGGGAACACCTATAGTTTTCTTCATGTTTTCTTATTACCATGTATCACCATTGATATGTGCTAATATGTGTGGTGTCTTGCAAATGTTGGCAGCCAATTCTGTACAAAGTCATGTAAGCGAAATACTGCATCAACCATATCCATCCATATCCGTGATGATTGGTTAGGAAGAGCGATATAACAACTGGTTTATTTTGGAATATTGTAGCCAATAGTAGGGATACTCGTTCAAAACCCAGTAGACTGGGATGGGATAGGGGTATAACTTTCATGGTTCACATGCAGAGGGCTTGGCTTGCGCCGCAAAATCAGTGGACTTCAGCAGTTTGTCGGACATATCTAGAGTATCTAAAACCCAAGCCCAAGACATTTAAAACATTCTAAAACCAAAAGATATACCGAGCATCAAAGAACCCAAGGCTCACCCAAAATAAAAACACTTAACAAAAATCACCAACAGAAGCCATCCAAAAAATCACCATCAAAAAATCCCAAGACATCGCCCCATTTTGACCTCAAAAGCACCAGGTGTTGGATCCCGAGGTCGTTGGCCTCCCGGCCCCGTGCGATGAGCGGACGCCAGGGACGCCATGTTAATGTCGTCGCGGAGAAAACAACTGCTGTGTCGGTTTCAAAGGGAGCAAAAAATAGCTGTAGTGCTAAGTTGATATCGTTCCGTCAAGTTTGAAACCTACTATGAATTGGAAGTTCTAAATGCATTTCATTACACTTCGAAGATATCAAAGGTGATAATTCCGTACCACTTTGATTTGGAGTCTTGTGGAAGCTTCAGCCATGCAGTTTTGAACATCTCAAGCATCATCCGAGCTGTTCAAATGGAGGTCAGAGTCACTACCATGTTGTGAGAATTGTTCAATGTGTGTGTGTGTTTGTAATGGTATGTAATGGTCTGACTAGTCAGACGAATTTGCAACTTGGAAGATATGAGGATGGCGATGGTGACTGCTAAAGTTTAAAAAACTTACATGTCCAAAAACAAAGTTGACGATTCAAGCACTTTCCGCTAATATGACATACCCCTTGCGATAATATTTGAGATCTCGTCATTTTGGGGGTCCTACAACATCCTACAACTATTGGTGGTATTTATACACTATTAGAGAAATGATATCCACATTGAGATACTAAAAATATATATATATATCTATATTAACTATGGGGACAACTATTTATATACCATTAGAATTCTACTAGAGAAATGAGATTACCAAAAACAACCCCGTAGATCCACTTGCCAAATGGATGCCTACTGCCAGTGGCTCGATCGAGGCATGTGAAATGGATGGGATTTTGGATGATTACTTTGTCCCACTCAGAAGGATTGTACCATGTGTTCAACATGTTGACTGTTCCTATAAATAAATATATATATATATAGTGTTCCCATATTACCCATATTATATATGTATATACACATATTATATATATATATATGTCTATATGTATGTATTAGTATATTATTGCTATATTCTTCCCATCCAGTGAATGGAAGAAATCCTGCACCACCTTGGATGGTTGAAACCCTATAGATACTGGGATAAACCACCAGTATATTATTGCTATATTCTTCCCATCCAGTGAATGGAAGAAATCCTGCACCACCTTGGATGGTTGAAACCCTATAGATACTGGGATAAACCACCAATCAACTGGTGCAGGATTTCGCAACCATCCACAGTATGTTTCTCATTTTCACATGGCCACCTTCAGCTGCTCCCAGCTCCCCAGATCGAGCGTTGGGTGAAGCGAACGCAGAAGATCGGGCCCCGAAAAGTCACGGGAGTTTTGCAGCGCTTGACCAAGGAGACCTGTTTTGGTCGTCCAGGGAGTTGTGGAAGTTGTGGGGATTTCACCATGAGAAATGGTGAAAACAATAGGGATTCAACTGATTTAGCCATCATTTTGATGCTTGTACAATGGGATGGGAATAGAATGGGGGGATATTCAAGCTGGGCCTCCCTACTTGGGGAGGGTTATGCTCATGGGTATAACTGAGCTGTGGGATTTTTTTAACCCCCAACTATGATGATGTAGCCACTTGTAACTGGAACCCTCAAGTAGAGAGCAAAGTTGATGGCAATTATAACGATAGTAAATGGGGGTCAGGTATAACTTGGGGCCCAATTGTGTATGAATGTGCATATACATACATACATACATACATACATACATACATACATACATACATACATACTTACATATATATATATATACATATGTGTGCAAGGTTTATCAACTATCAATATCCAAGGTTCGAACGATTAAATTCAGCCTTGGTTTTCGATGTAGTAATCCTTGGTTGGGATAGCTTAGCAGTCTTTGTTTGCCACACACACCCGGGGATACGAGAATATGTTGCTTTGCGGGATCATCGTCCAACAAATTCTCCCACAAGAGAAGTTCATGTTATATTCAGGCATGCCAAGTTCCATCATCCCAAGTTCCATGCCGAGGAGCGAGGTCCTGCATTGACTGCTGAAGTCCTAAAGTCCATGAAGGAGCAGCAAATGGAGGTGAACATCTTTCATGTGGGCGCTGTCATTGGAGCCTGCCGAAGCTTGGCGGAAGCTGGGTCAATGGACTGGGTCAATGCATGGCAGAAAATCGGGAGATGGGGTGCACTGGCTGCGCCTCAGGACAGGATTGGCAACTGGCGCTGAGCTTCTTGAGAGGGGCAATGGATGATTCTTTAGAGGCGGGCGACAAAGTTCTTCAGGTTGCAGCGTGTAGTGAAAAGTCGCTTTCCATGGAGAGAAGTGGGAGATACGGCATTGCAAGAAATGCCTGGGCATTATTTAGGTCTTCAAGTTTCAAGTACAAGATTCGTGCTGATGTCACCAAACTTTTTGTGTGCGGCATAGTGTGGCCTAGATTCGGGGTTTTCCTAAAATAGGGACCCAGTCATCATCCATTCGATGATATTTTTTCCATCAACCATCCAGCTACTGCGGGTACCCCCTATGGAAATCTCCGGTCGTGAGATGTGGCAGTGTGTCAAAACCTTGTACCCCTTCTGTTCACATCAAAATAGCTGGGATTTATGGATGTTCATCCCCCTAAAAATGGTATTAATAGGTATTGATCCATACCCATGTCGTGAGGTGGACCAGATCAGTTACAATGCAGCCATCAGCAGCTGCCAGCGTGCCGCTCTGTGGCGCGCCGCGCTGGCCATTCTGCAGGACATGGCCATGGAGCCGCTCGGCCTTGGAGACCAGTTTGACCAGTTGGATAGGTTTTAGAATGGGTTTGTTTGAGGCATGCCCCAAAATATGGAGGTTTCCTAAAATGGGGGTACCCCAAATCATCCATGTTAATTGGATGTTCCCTTATTAACCATCAATTTTGGGTACCCCCATTTTAGGAAATCCCCATATAGAATGTTGAGTTAGGAATATTGTTAACCCATCAAACTTTTGGGTAGCCTATTTAACCGTCTATGTATGAGACTTTCATGGCAGGCATGGAATATCATGGAATGGTGCATTGAACTTCATGTTTAAGTCATGCTCAAAATATACATTTTTGGTTCGGTACTAAACTATTGTTTGCACATATTTGCACCCAGAGTTAAGTTGAAGTATTGTATGCTGTATTTTTCGCTTTTTCCCTATGTTGATTGCGAAAAGAATTGGAACATGTCAAATGGGCAATGCCCAAAACCCCCTGGATGTCATGGCTGTGTTTTATGAGGATCACTACAATACAATGTGGGAACCCCCTATTAACAAGAGAGTAGAAGAGGAAGACAGGAGTCGGGTTGGTTATTTTTTCTGACATATTTCCTTTTGCCATCTTATCTGAAAGTATGATTCTGATAAAGAATTGCCTTATGTTGTATTGTGTAGGTTGTATATAACTTATGCAACATATATCATAATATATATATATATATATATCATAATATATATATATATTATATATATATATATATGGGTGTTCAGAATTAAAGAATGACCAACATCTGCGTTTGCGTTTGTGTGTATGTGGCTATGTGCTTTTAGTCCCCGTTTCACAGACATCAGAAGGCGCCTCCTTGAGCTCCACTCGGTTTAGGGCGGAGTGTTGCCGGACCTCCAGACAGCTGAGGTCAGTATCTCCGAACATCATCAGCTACAATGCCACGATTGCATCATGTGAAGAGGTCTCAATGGTCGAACCCTCGAACCGATGTGCCGATGTTCGGTGCAGTGAATGGGATGGTTTCTGCTGAAGAATGGGATTCTACAACAATGAAAGGCTTATGGAATCGTTTGCTATTGGGGCATCCACTTGGGGGTTGGTTGAACCCCCTTGACGCTTCGGGTTGCGTGTTGCAACTCAAAAAGTCGTCGTGTCTTCGAAGGATTACTACCAAGCATGATCCATTTCTGGCTCCAACGGTTCTGCATGAACCCATCTCAACTCCACTCATGAACATGTGTCTCCACATACATCCCCTTAGTTTTGCTGGTGACGTTTCCATTTAATTATCGATGATCGGATTTCCATTGATCGTAGAAGAACCAAACACTGTTTTTGGGATGCTTGTTTCATTGGTTTCATAACCCAAATGCTCCATGTAAGGAACATTTACCAATATTTACCCTAAAAATCACCCAAATCTAGGTAAATATACCATACATGGAGCATTTGGGTAATGTAAGCCCTTTTTTTGTTGGCGGCCAGTTCTTGGTGTTGCCGATGCGCCATGGCAGGGGGGAATAGCTTTATCTCTGACGCTTGGCGTTCTCCGTGTTGCGCCAGGGATGAGGTCAAGCAATCGAATTGAAGGCATTGGAGGTTAGCTACATAGCTGGTTGGTGGTTTTGAACATGAATTTTATTTTTGCCAGAGATTGAGAATGTCATCATCCCAACTGACTTGAACTCCATGATTTTTCAGAGGGGTAGAAACCAACCACCAACCAGATAGGGATGGGTCAAGTTACCTATGAAGTTACCATAGGGAATCACTCCAAAATATTTGAGGTTCCCTCCTGGTTCCAGGCTTTTGCCACTGGCTTCCAAGGCTTGGAAATTCACCAATTTATGGGGAATCGAACTACGGACAATCGAACTAAACGTGACAATGGAGATACCCTTCAAACATGACAATGGAACATGTTGCATCATTGTTTTTTACCAAGATTGACTAACTTATATATATATACATTAAAATATAGATCGAGCTGCTCGCTTTGCTTTCTGAAGAACCCACTACTGAGGGTCATAGGCTTCCGACAGGCGTAGGTATGCGTTTTTTTTGGGAAGCTTCCATAGCTTAAGGTAGCTTGGGAAGTCATAACTTTGGTCATTCGATTGGCTTGAGGGAAACTTTCAGGAAAGCCCGTGCATCAGTCAGATTTATTGGGTTTGTCTGAAAGTGGGGCCCGTCAAATGGCTATTTGAATAGGAAAACTGATTATCAATCAGCGGATGGAATGGGATTTTCCCCCTAAGAATTATAACAAAGCTATCTATATATATAATATAATATATATATATCCAGCATACCTGTTGTTGTTGGTTATATCCCAGTAAGATTCCTTTTCTTGGCTATCCCCTCGCAGGACAGTCATTTTCCATAAAAATGATCCAGGATAGAAGAGATGAGCCTCCAGCAGAATCAGCCTGATGTGATCAGCTACAATTCTGCAATCAGCGCATGTGGTAAAACCGGAGAGTGGCAAGCGGCCTTGCACTTGTTCCCTGATGGGCTGGGACGACTTGAGGGGTTGAAAGTCATGGCCATGGAAAGTTCCATCATTGATAGATGATAGCGAATGGACCCAGAAACTTGGTCATTGGGCATATTTCAATGACCACCCCATCTCATTGGGCAAGAAATTGGAGACATACCCGGTGGCAGATACCAGACAATGAGATGAAAGGAACCTTACGTTTTTGTGGGTTGGTTCCTGATTCTTGCGTGATCCCATTGGCAACGAAGATTTTGAGTGGCCATGGGATAGCCCGAAAGTTGGATGATAGCAACGGCTGCAACGATGAGGATTTGAATCTGATGAGAGGTCTGAGCGCTTGGCGTGGCCTAGGGGCCTGGCCTGCGCTGTATTCCGCTGTCATCAAACATGGCAGTGGAAAATTCCCCGAAAAACATAGATGGCTTTCCCATGTTAATGCATCTGGTGGATTCAACAGCACCATTGATTTCTGGGAGGTATCCATGTTTTTGTTTTTTATTGGTGCAAATCTTCCATGCCAAGCATCAGGTTTGACTTCATGGCAAGCAGAGATTTGATCAGCTACAATGCCGCTATGAGCGCATGTGCCAGGAGCCCGGGTGGATTCTGGGTCGAAGTCCGGGATAGTGTGGGTGAATGGCATAGAATAGCAGTGCCAATATGTGCCAATGCAACCGCGCAAAAACCTAGAGTCGGTTCAACCTTGGAACACAGAAGTTGCTCCTTCCTGATGAGAAGGTTCCCCCACCTTCCAAAGACATCCAAAAGACATGGCCCGTCCAAGCAATTGGTTGATGGTAACACCCCCATTATCCCATTTCTGTTTGTGAAATCCACATCTTTCATGCTGAAAAATGCCACACAAATTCCTGGTAAACATCCACATGTCCTGAATTCCCAATGGAATTTGGTACCGCTCAGAAACCGCTTTTCCACAGGATTTCACCCTCCTCAGGAGCCAGTGTTGGCAGCAGACTTTCCATCTACTCCGAAGCATGGAGCAGCAGCAACGGCCGGATGAGGTGTCCCTCCAACTCGAAAAAGTCATCTTAGAGGAAGGGATGTATAGCATATGAAGAATTTAAGCGGGTATGTGATAATATATGATAATGTATGTAATTACGTGTGTTTGCTGTTCCTAACAGACATATAACTAAATTGAATATGTAATATATATATATACAATATATATATAAAGTATATACTCATTACGTTGGAAGTTAGCAATGGCGCTGGTACAACTAGCCTATCACTCTTCTGCAGCCGAAACACTGCACGATTCGAAGTCTTGAGTACATTGTGGCGAATAGCCCACTGGTTGTAGCGTCTACTCCCATCACTCATTCGAGCCCAGTGTTATTCGGGCATCAAAATTAGCAGTTGATGATTTACGGTTGTGAAAAATTGCCAGCCATCGATAAATCCTTCCGTAAAACTAAATGTGCCATATGATAAATATTCAAGAGTACATATTATATTACCTTGTATGTACACATTATGTTGAAATATCATGACATATCTAGAGTTCATATAAGTCTATATATAATTATATATAATTATATATATAATTATATATAATTATATATAATTATATATATGATTATATATGATTACATATATATATGTATAGTGTGTGTTGTTCTTTTTTTGTTTGACTTCAGCCCAAAAAAACGTGTTTTCGATTGTTTTCGTGGGCCCGACATGGAACGACACTGTGATGGAGGTGTCGTATGGCGCTGTGATGCGTTCTCTGTCGGGGGTGGCCTCACAGTGGTTGCTGGCTCTGGAACTCCTACGTGAGACGGACAGAAGGCGCCAAGATTGGGAGGACTGGGTACCGGTAAAGTTGAAAAAAGGGGATCAGTAAGGGTTAGTCTAAGGGAGATGTTCAAAAAAAGGGAATACAGTTTATTGGATGTGAATGGGAAATATATATATATACATATATGTAGGTAGATATAGATATTCTAGCAGCTTAATATATGGGTGTCTGAAATTGGGTCATTTATTGGCAATTTTAATATTGACAATGGTCATTCAGCAATTCATGGATTTCGGGGCGGATTTTCCAAATCAAGTGGGTTATCCTGTAGCCACATCTACTTGTTTGAACCCTTGCAAGAATGTTAGGGAGCCACTGGTAAAACAACACTCTCTAGATATCGGGATTGAGCCAACCCCCGCAAAAGTGACCCCTCCAGAAATATATAGGGGCATATGATGCAATTATTCACTACCATTAATGATTAGTCGCTAGTACTGCATGCTAACAATCCTTCCCATTTTCCAAAGTTGGTTTATAACCAGCTTAACAATGTTTTATGGTAGATATACCGAGCTAGTTCATGGGGATTATAAACCAACAAACATATGGGAGGGGAAACCGTGTTCCGAAGGCGGCTGGAAGCGAACTTGATCATTCGAAATTCGGCCTTGTTTGCCATCGGTCATGGGAACTGGCGAATGGTCCTCTCGCTATTGCATGATCAGCAGGTGGGATGCTGGGTGGGAGGTCAGAGTGTTGGTGTGCGGCGGCCTAGTGGTGATTTTAATGGTGACTGATGAAATATTATTCTCTGGTTAACTTGGTTAACATGACTATGGAAAATCACAATCTTTAATGGGTCGGTAAATCAACTATAAATGGTCATTTTTAATAGTTACCTTAAATTACCAGAGGGTATATAACTTGGATGAGTTTCCCTTGCAACTTGAAAGATCAATTTGACAGTTAAACCATCTCACTTCTGAGTTGTCATTTCAATTCTTATTCACACAGGTTCAAACCTGATGGTGTTTTTTATTGTGAAAACTCTGCAGGATGCAAAACAAATCTGTGGATCATCTCAATAAACAAATCTTTGGATTATAAAGGAAACAAATCATCTCCCCCTTCAGAGAATCATCAGATCACCCTTCAGATCATTTGAACACAGATTATTTGAAGGATGATCTTAACAAATTCTAATGATGATCTTGAACCTGAAGGATGACATGATGATCACAATGATAAATGTTATGGATGAAATCATCCCATTGTCCCATCATTCAAAATATGGAAGAGTCGTGAAACCACTAATAATATGTTACATAGCTATGGAAAATCACCATTTGTTAAGTTCGGTAATTCAACTATTTCTATGGCCATGTTCAGCTATGAAACAAACTACATGTGTCACATTAAATCCCTATCAATCACCATACAATCCCATGACAGATCCCCATTAATTCCCTATGAATCACCATAAAGTTTCATTACCATCTGGTTATTTAACATAGCCATGGAAAGATCCACCAGTTTTAATAGGTAAACTATCTATTTCTATGGGCCATTTTCCATGGCGAACTGTTAGTCATAACCAGATGGTAAATCTTCAGATCTTCCCTGTGGTCTCCCAGGTGGTGGATGTGGTGACCTTCACCGCGGCCTTCCAGGCCCTGGAGGTTGGCCCCTCAAAGGTGGCGCTGGCACTGCTGGAAGTGGCAAAACGCCAGGTGCGGCGGTGTGTCCTGGGTGACCGAAAAAGAGAGCTGGAGATTGGCCATTTTGGGAGAAGAACATCATAACATATAAGAACTATATAGAACTACGATAGAACTATGTATTTTCATGTTTCAAGATTTTATGATTTCATGTTTCAAGATTTTATGAATCGATATGAGCTGATTGCTTTGTTCAATTTTTCGATGTTTCAAGATTTTTTGAGTTGATCACGGCCTCACTGCGACATCACTGGAATGATGGTTAGGATTACGGTAAGTATATGTAAGTATCTCAACATGGCCAGACTGCTCAGTTTAGTGGTTTTATTCGAGTTTCCATACGGGTCAGAAGTGAGTACCCAAAATCGAAGGTAAACAAAATGGTTGTGTAATACCAAAAATGATCAGTCTTGCAGCCCCTGGGCCCTTGAATTTCGATTCCCATATCATGATATAGCATGCTATAGCATGGGCATATTACATAACAATACAATAGGAAGCATTTAGGATGTATGGAATAGTGGAAACATATTCCTATATGCTCCATATTGCTTCATGTAATAGTTGTCAACATTGATATTTCCGGAAAATGACCCAAATGCAAGTATATGTATAATATATATATATATATATTATCATATGTTTGAGTAACATATATATATATATGTATGTATATATATATATATACACGTAGATCATACATGGAGCATACGGGAGTTGGGCAAGGTAGTAGGGGGATTTCAACAATCGTAAAAGGGGTGATTTACCAGGAATACATTGAACAATGGGAATATTAAAAAGAATCCCATCACCCGATCATATGAAAATTCTCATCAAATGGACTCCCCAAGTGAACACATTCGTAGGGTTTCATTTGGGTGTACCATCTGATAATTTAACATAGCTATTGGAAATCACCGATCACCATTAAATATGTTTGAGAGGTAAATTATTTATAGAGCCATGTTCATCCGTTTCCATAGCTACCCTCTGGTTATGACTAACCAACATAGCCATGGAAAATGGCCCATAGAAATAGATGGTTTACCTATTAAAAATGGTGGATCTTTCCATGGCTATGTTAGTTTACCAGAGGGTATATGCTATCGATCAGGGTCGGGTCGGATGGGACTATCAACATCTGCCGAATTTGCCATCCACAGTGAAGCATTGGTTGACCTGGTTGACCTCTCACAGGGGGTTGCTGGGGACCCAGCAACAAAAATGGTCGATTAAATGAACAGAAATGCGAGAAATGGGAAGATTTGGCATCTAAATTGGGAATTGAAGCATCAACAGTTGGGATTCATACAATTCAACGAATGTGAAGTAAAGCAACCTAGAAAAGGTGCTATGAATAGCAACACAAACAAGTAAAATGGTGATTTTCCATTAGCAAACTGTTAGTTTACAAGAGGGTAAAAGGGATTGATCCAGGTCCAACTTCTGGGATCAGGTCCAGCTGGATCCAGCGTGTCGCAACAGCGCAGTCAACGCCTTGACGAAGGGGACACGTTGGGACCTAGCGCTGCACGGCTGTTTGGTGCCGCGGCGAAATGCTATGAATTCACCGGGGGATTCATTGTGATTTGAAGATTTTGAAGATGGGAAGATGGCTTCATTATTTGATTTTTTGAAGATTTACCCTCTGGTAATTTAACATAGCTATTGAAAATGACCATTTAGAGTGAATTATTTGATGTTTTGAAGATTTTACCAATTTTTGGGTCCAACAAGATGGGTTAAACTGGATTATTTTTCACTTTAATTGTGATTTAAAATTGAAGATGTTTTTTTTTTTTTTTAAGTAGTGAAAACATCCATTTACCCGGAAGTGGGATCGGAGCAATTGAACTTGGGACAATCCCTGAAACTTGGACTATAGTGACTATAGCTGTGCCGTGCCACAACTGAGAGCCTGAAACACAAGGTGAAACCATTTCCTGAAGTTGATGTTTAGAAACCATCTCAAAACATCAACACAATTGATATGGAGCCAATATAGGAACCATATTGATATGAAATTGATATAGTTTCAAACACAATCCATTTCAAACTATATCAAGACCATATCAAACTCTCTCAAACCCATATCAATCCCTTGGACCCAAAAAAGGTAGTGACTAGTGTCAAGTCACAGGTCAAAAACCGTTGGACTTGAACACCTTTTGATGTGGAAACGTTCCGGCAGACAACATCTGATTATGTGTGCCATGTTTGCGGTAAAACCGTGATGACATGTCAGTCATTAGTTCGTTTACTATATACGTTGCATTTGCGTTTCTATTGAGTCTATATCCAGGTATCATTTGGATTGTGGGTACTGTAGCCTGCTAGATAAGTCATATTAATGTTACTCGTTGAAGAATACGTATTCTATTGACATTAATTGACATTGATCGTTTTTTTGACTTGCTCTAAAAACATAGACTTCGCTTCGTAGATCCTGCCATGTTTCCAGCAATTTTCATCGCTCTTTATCCCCAACATTCTAGATGTTGCCATGTTTCTCACTTTTTTTCCAAGATTTCTGAGAGAAATTACGCAACGCAATTGTCGCAGATTTGTCACAGTTTCGACTCATGTCTGCCCCGGTCTCGGCTTCTCCTACAGGTGAGCCATGGCGACATCGTGGGATACACATCGCTGATGAGTCACTGCCCCTGGGAGGTCGCAATGCATCTCAGCTGAGTGAACGATAAAGCACCGCTGTCCACTGTCCGCCCGTGAAACGTATCGTAACTCGTCCATTTAAAAGATTGGAAAGCAATTGCGGTATCCGGTCAAATGACGGGCTAGCAAGAATTGACTTGCAGAACTTATGAATCTGTGTTTGACGATTGATTCGGTTGTCAGCTGGAGTGTGCCCACCCCAAGTCATGGTGCCAATGGACAGTCATACAGTCCTGCACACTCAATGTTTTCATCCAAAAAAAATAATGCCAAGAATGCCCAGTTTCATCCAGTTTCATGAACCTATGTCAGTTGGTACTTTTGAATAATATGCTTTAGTTCACAAGCCTCGTTTGTATGTTTTTGCAAGTATTCTTATACATGAATTGGATTGATTTGGTGTGTTCAACCACAAATCTACGAATTGATTTGCATTCTCAAGCACAAATTTATGGATTGACTTGGATATATTTGGGCTTTCGCAACTGCTTTCAACAACGCGACCATCGATGCTTCACAAAAGTCCAGGAGCCTGTTGCAGTCCATAATGGATCGACAGCTCAAAGCCGTGCCTCTGCGGAGATTCCCGAATGGTGATTTGAATGGGGAAATACCCTCTGGCAAAACTAACATAGCTATGGAAAGATCCACCCATTTAATGGGTAAATCAACTATAAATGGCAATTTTCAATAGCTATGTTAGTTTACCAGAGGGTAAACATGGTGAAAACTCTGGATTTAGATGGGAAATCGCTAGCCCCAAATGATGATTTGAATGGCATAAACCAAATGATTTCAGATGATTTAAGGGTTTCCCCTGATTTTTTTAGACAAAGCCGTATCAATGAACCATATCCACTTAGTCAGCAATTCAACATGGCACAATCGCGATGCTTCGTCGGTTGAACCTGGAACGCTCCCATGGTCGTGTTGTGTGAGAAGTCTCCCAGCTGGAATGGTACGTTTCACCCAGCCATCTTAGCAAATTTCTGATGGACTCATCACCTTTCTTCGGGTTTGATTTAAGATCCCCAAGGACTCCAACAACTGAAGTCTCTGGGTCGACAACAGCTTATGTCGTATTTTAACGTGCTTTACCTCAATCGACTTATGTGGTAGACCCAATGATAGACCTATATGTTGGGAGGATTTATTGTTGGTTGTTGACCCCACAGCCGCGGCTACGCCGCTGAGGATCTCTTGACTTTTGGTGCCTGTCTTTGCGCTTGTGAGAAGTCTGGCACCCTGGCAATCGAGGAGATAGTAGGGGAACGACCTTTTTACGGGGATATAATACCCGGCCTGGTAAACGTTTAAATAACGAACTGGAAAGATCCACCCATTTTCTAGCTGGGTAAATCCACTATTTCGACTGGGCCATTTTCAATAGCTATGTTGGTTTACCAGAGGGTATTATATATATAGTGGGATATCATGGGGATACACTGAGAATGTATGTTCTTGTCAATCACGTATTCTTGAGACAAACACTTCCCACTGCCACATGAATCATTTGATTCCTAGTCTTCACTTGCTGGACGCCCCCAGCATTGAGGGGCTATGTTTCTTACATCCAATACTTGTGTATATGTTCCAAACAAAGCACCACAGGACATCCAACTCTCAGCACTGGCGCCACAGTGCTCTTTTTTTATTTTTAATGAGGCCTGATTTCTCAATACCTTCCCATAGGATCCATGGTGCTGCTGTATGTGGTAACATGTACCATCAATATACGCCCAATGTTAGCATATATATACCATATATACCTTCAATGGATTGGTTTAAGGGAAAATTTACAGGAAAGCCCCATATAAAAAATGGGAAAATCGATGGTTTCCGGTTAAGATTTTCCCGACTTAACCAATCCATTGAATAGCAAAAATCGGCAAAGCCAAATGCGGGGGATTCGTACCATCTGGTTATTTAACAGTTCGCCATGGAAAATCCCCAAAATAAATGGAGGTTTCGATCGCTGGGAAAATCATCCATAAATGGGCCATGGCTTCCATGGCTATGTAACAAATAACCAGAGTGTGATTCACGAAGTCCCCAGGGCGATGGGAGGTTGCCTTGAATTTCTTGATGGCGATGGCAACCACGAGTTGCCAAGCTGACACCATGTGTTTCTTGGATTTCTTCGACCGGGGCCGGACAGTTCGAGCCATGGAAATCATGGAAACCAACAAAAACCTCTTGGTTAGTTAGAAACTGTTAGAAACCAGTTAAAAAATTGTGATTTTCCATATTTTTCCATATATCTGGTTAATAGTGATGGTTAATAGTGATTAAAAATAGGGTATAAACCAACAACAATGGGAATATGATGGTTATATACTGGTTGGTGATTTGGAACATTTGGATTATATTTCCATATATATTGGGAATGACATCATCCCAACTGACGAACTCATATATTTTTCAGAGGGGTTGTTTTACCACCAACCAGTATGGTTCAAATTAACCATCATTAACCATATATTAACCATATATTAACCATATATTAACCATATATTAACCATATATTAACCATATATTAACCATGGCATAGTCATAGGGGTTGTTTTACCACCAACCAGATGCTTTGGATTGATTGTTTGAGTTGTTTTGATTCCCATCTTTCGCAACAGGTGAAAGGAATCTGAAGCTACTTCCCAGAGAGTCAGGAAACGGGAAAGCTGGTTGGTGGTTTCAAACATTTGTTACTTTCCATTTCATATATGGGATGTCATCCTTCCCATTGACGAACTCATGTTTTTAAAGATGGTTAAAACATGTTAAAACTTAAAACCACCAACCAGATAGTCATCATCCTGTGTGACGATTCAAATTCCATCCATACCGTCATCCTTTTTTGGCGTCTGCTTTCAGGCTGCAATGTGGCACTGAGTGCATGTGAGAATTCGAGCCAATGGGAGATGGGGCTTTCTCTTCTCTTCGGTGGAATTGGTGGAATTCAGTGTGATACGGCCCTCCGCTGCAATTCCAAGCATTTTTTTTGCGCTCGGTTGGTGCTTTCAATGTATGATATGTATGTTTTTTGTTCATTATTTGGATAATAATCCCTGATGATATGAAATGACTAGCAAATGAATGCAAATGGGTTGAAACCATCAACCTGTTGCAGCGTTTGGGTCCAGTTTTTTCGTGGGGATGATGCCTCGTGTTTCCTTCTCACGTATCCAAGGCTCGACTGCATTCAACTGCAAAAGTTTGATCAGTTACACTATCTTACACTCTAAGATATTCTGGTTGGTGGTGTCAAACATGTTTATTTTCCATATATATTGGGAATGTCATAATCCCAACTGACGAACTCATATTTTTCAGAGGGGTTGTTTTACCACCAACCAGTATGGTTCAAATTAACCATCATTAAACATATATTAACCATATATTAACCATATATTAACCATATATTAACCATATATTAACCATATATTAACCATATATTAACCATATATTAACCATATACCTGGATAACCAGGTATGCTATTAAAATAGTACACTGCGTCACTGTGTGCTATTTTCTTCGGAAAAGTTGCCACTGCTTGATTCACATGTTTTGGCACCAGGTCAGTTGTGAGAAACCCC
>Ga0126342_10006819_pt1 | contig 20321 bp, 17 predicted proteins | sample Cyp1metagenome_FD_92528 | JGI IMG/M metagenome (GOLD analysis project Ga0126342, IMG submission 92528) | Coral microbial communities from Lord Howe Island, Old Settlement Bay, Australia - Cyphastrea 1 metagenome | ecosystem: Host-associated > Invertebrates > Cnidaria > Coral ...
AAGCTTTCAGGAAAAAAAATCTGGGCCTTTTTTGGTATGATATTTTATTCCTGGCCCCATATCATGCCCCGGGACCCTCACCCACTGTCTGCTAGATTTTTGGAAAATAGTGTTTTTAAAAAAACGTACTGAACCCCCAGGAAAAAAAACTGGTAGTACAGAGGAGGGTCAAATATATATATATATATATATATTATTAAAAACATGTATATATATACATACATACAGGATTGCAGAGAAACCCTAGATTTCCATAGGGATCACCAGGGCTCCAGCCGCATAGCCCCGGCTTCCCTGCAGCGTCTGCAGCGTGCCGCGGCTCATGGAGTGGTACCGCGGCAGTTCTTGGTACTCTTGCTCACCTGATTACCGTCGTCTGTCATCGCCCCTGGTGCTATCAGAGTGCCTACAACATGGGGTAACAAGAGTAATGGAGCTATCAGATTATCAACATTCATCAACAAACAATGCGGATTTAACGTGATTTATATAATCACCACAAATGGAGGCTTGACCCCAAAATAGCAAGATCTTGGAAGATTGCCTACCTGTTGGTGCATCCCAGTAATTGGATAATAACCCATGCGTAAGCAGTGTATCTTCCACATACAACTGGGTTGCAGGCTATGGCTATTAGCCACTTACCAACTGGGACGCATATCTGCGTGCAAAAAGTGGGAACAACATGGAACTACTATAACATACCCTCTGGTAATGACTAACATAGCTATTGAAAATGGCAATTTATAGTGGATTTACCCATTGAAAATTGAGATTTTCCATAGTTATGTTAGTTTACCAAAGGGTAAATATACTATTCAACCACCAGAAATTGCAACATTCACCGGCTGAACTTACTGAATTCCTCACGGGCCAACGTTTGAAAAAATTCCTGTGACTTGGTGGTACGAGACTGGGTGATATGAACCCGCTGGCGTTGATCCCAAGCCAAAAGTTTAAGTTTTAGTGGGGCGAGGTAAATGGTAAATCAAACGCCAAACTAGACTATATATAATGGTTAGGGGGTATGTTATTGTTAAATCAGTATGTCTTAATAACCAAACTATGATAAAATAAATTGTACAAACCATTCCCAAATAGATTAATTAATATATCTGATTGGTGGTATACCTACCCCTCTAAAAAATATGAGTTCGTCAGTTGGGATGATTCTTCCCAACTGAATGGACAAATAAAAAATATTCCAAACCACCACAATGGAACCACTAATTCCGGAAAGAAAAAACGCGACAAAGAGCCTGAATCACCCGGACAATACAAAAGGATGGAGCTAGAGATAGTTGAAACCGTACTAGTGATCGATTTGCAACATGTCCGCCCTATATACCCTGCACCTGAAGTCTCAATGGAATCCCTATGACCTATAATCGTCTATTGGCCATTAGAGGTGTCTCAAAATGATGTGCCCACATGTGCCCCTAAATCCACTAGTTTTGTCCTCATGTTCTGCATTTCACACACGTCCATGTATATATATATATATATGTGCATGTATGTATGTATGTATGTATGTATGTATGTATGTATGTATGTATGTATGTATGTATGTATGTATGTATGTATGAATATAGATTGCCAAAGGGTACCCAATCACTTGTTGATATTCCAAGCAACGCTTGAGGCAGCAAGTGCATGGTTGTTGGCCCATCGCGCAGGCAAAAATCGACGATTACATCACTCGAGCCACAACTGATGGCACAACTGGATCTGGCTTCGCAAATTCTACGGGAAACCGGGTTGTTTTCCATCAAACTGGACAAACTACAATGTGGGGCCGCCAACATAGCTAAGTTGGTTTAAGACTACAATAACTAGGATTTATAGTACTTATAACTACAGTTAGTGGGGTTATAAACCAACTTATGACTAGAGGGCCCACATTGTAGGGGATAGTATATAAATTGTAAATCGGCTCCAACTTTGGTGGTTTCAGGATCCCCTGTTCAATGTGCACCAGCAAATCTGTGGCACTGCTTCTTTGAGAACAGCTTTCCCAGCCCATGTACGATGATAATATCGAGTATACATATATATATATATGTATCAAATAGGATAGAGTCCTCAGAAAAAAAAAATCAACTGGATTTTATATCACTGCTCCATTGAAATTTCAGGTAACTCAACTATTACTGGTGCGTTTTACGCGGGGAATGTTCGGGAATGATCCACTGGCTACCTATCAAGCAGATCATCCCAGCAACCCCCAGCAACCCATCCATTCCCTATGTAAAACGCACCAGTAATAGTGGATGTTCCATAGTTATAATGGATTTTCCCATTAAAAATTGTGGATCTTTCCATAGTTTGGAACAGTTTACCAGAGGGTAACTCAATGTAAGGTTCGATTTTTTTTGGAATAATCCACCCTCAAGACTTGGATCTACTTACCGGGGCGTTCACAAAAAAAAAACAAGCCTCCCACTGATTCCCCAGTGCTGGATGAAGCACTCAGAAACCTCTATATCTGTGGAATATCATGGTTTATCTATAAGGGTAACATGGGATTGTAGAATTTATCTATGGATACAATGGATTATACCCTCTGGTTATGACTAACATAGCCATGGAAGGATCCACCATTTTTAATAGGTAAATCAAGTATGAAATGGCAATTTTCCAAAGCTATTCTAAATTACCAGAGGGTATATCTAAAAATCACCATCTCAGCAAATCGAGGATTATTGCGTCTCAAATTGTCATGGCAAAATCACAATATGGAGGCATCCTACAATGGAAGTACCACCAAATCATTCATGTTTTTTTTGGTGATTTTCCATGAAATCAACCATCCAGCTACTGGGGTACCGCCATTTCATGGTCAATCTTTGGTAGTCATCAACAAATGAATCTTGGACTGGTTGGCTGGTGATTTGCCACAGCAAATCACCAAAATGTCCAAGATTAAAGTGTCCAGTTGGTTGGGTATATTATCATTATATCCGCCACTGATAGTAAATAAAACCGATCAACATATGGTTAGACTATAGCTGGTGCAACATTATCATCATTATATCCACCATTTATAATGTGGCTCAAACAATAGTAAACAATCCCCAAAATCACCATAAATGGGTGGTATAGATCATCAGAAATGGGGTGGTTTATTCCCAATATATAGAAAAATAAAAACTGTTCCAAACCACCAACCAGTGTTGATTTACACATTAGAAATGGTGATTGTCCATTAGAAATTGTTGATTTACCCATTGAAAAATGTTATTTTCCATTAGACATGGTTGATTTTCCATTAAAAACTGTTGATTTGCCAATTGAAAAATGTTATTTTCCATTAGGCATGGTTGATTTCCAGAGGGTAAAACCTCCGTTTGAAACAAGATATGTTCCCATGAGCCAGCTGCAGCTTCACCCTCCGACGGTCTCCATATCCATCCCACGGCGTCCTGATTTTTATCGCACAGCAACCAAGCCTAGGCCCAACGTTTAAAGGAAGGCTGGGGAGCACAATGGAAAATACCTCTTAAGAATGTAAAGATATCTATATCTATATCTATATCTATGTATGTGTGTATCATTATCCTATCTCATTTCATATCATTATATAATTATAATGCATTAAAAAAAACTACAGTAAATACATAAACACACGCTTACTTTACCCTGGAGAATCCCAATGACTCGTTTTACTCTGGGTCAACTGTGGATTACCAAGTATGATGGGTAACATTAGTCATTTGACATTCAGGGGTCTATCGGTTGGCCTTGGGTATCCGGGAAATTGTGACATTGATCTCCAGTTTTTACGGTCCCCCGGATTGGGAATGGCTGTATTTATTCATCGTTCCTGGTTGCATGCCATTGATTGTTGCCACAAACCTTGTGAGTTCTTGGTTGGACCAATACGTGATCATGTTTTATATGTTTTTCAGTTCAAAGACTGCCCAGTTACTGTTCACCTATCCCCAATTTTCCAGGTTTTCGGTGGTCGTTTTATTGCTGCCGAAATCAACGGTGCTTCAAATTAAACTCAGGAATCAATGCTTGGATGTGCATCCCACTTTGTTACCCGCCATACCACCCTTATTCATAAATTGGCTAAACTCCGGTGGTATGTTGGTGATTCGCTACAATACAAGGTGGTGCCCCATAGTTAGCTAAGTTGGTTATTTATAAGTCCAATAACTAGGGTTGATTAGGGGGTTATATCTATAGAATTCATGGGGATTATAAACCAACTTATAACTATGGGGGCACCATCCTGTTCCACCATGATTATGTATATAGATAATAGATAATGTATGTATATATATATATATGGGTTTCAATACAGGGTACTAGAATACAGGGTACTTATCTATATATCATAATCAATATATATATATATATAGGGTACTTACTAATTTGAAGAGTTGGCCCAAAAAGTCTGCAAATGGTGGAACAAGATCCCTGCCCTATTTTTGGGTCGAAGATGGTCGGATGCTTGGGTAGGAATTTGCGTGATCGTGTATATGGGGACTATCCTTCATGAAGACAGGTGTTCACCATTCTGATCGCCCTACTTTTTTTTTGGCAAATATCAACGCAGAAAAAAATGCTCCTTCAACGGAAAACAACGCCGTTTCATATTTCAAGAAGAAATGCGAATTTCACAAAATACCCATGTTGCGGATTGTTGTGTGGCGGGTGCTGCGTGTCTGTTCAAATTATTCGCTTTGCTGTGGTGGTTCAACTCTTTGCATCAAGTTGGATTTGTATCAGCGAGACCAACTGAATGTAGAAGCCTTGGTATATCTTTCCATGTGATTTAAGGTGTGCACCTGCCCTAAGCTCATTGAGTGACAAATTCGTTTTTTTCCCCATCAAACTTGATTGTCAAAGGCGGCCTCTCTCTATCTGACGAGGCCCTGAAATTTGACCGATTCTCGTGGTTTTGACAAAAACATCAACACCTCCTCGAAATCTGATGCCTGACAACAATTGCTTGCAAACAAAAACGGTGTGCATCTATAGGTCAATGTGGTCAGGAGATTCTCTGAACTTCTCTGTAGGCCAGAGTTGGCTTAAGAGCGGCCCCCAACTTGCAAAAAACATAGGAAAATGCTGAAAATGCAAAAATCGCTCGAAAGCAATAAAATCTGCCAGATTGAGAAATTACAGGACATTTTCCAAAGAGCACAAAACATGCATACTTTGGAAGATGTAGGTATGGCACTATATATGCAAGGTGCAATGCAAGAGTCTATTTAAAAAACAGCCGCCAGTTGCACTTGAGTGTTTTTCCCTACTTTAATGGGATTGAACCCGTTCTTGGTGGTTATTGTTGATCTCCTACTTAAGAATGGATATGCGACGCCAACCCCACCCAGCGTTAGTAACCAATTTATCATAAGTGATTGCAAAACTGGCTGAATTATACATAGAAACTCAAAACCGTGAGAAAGTTGCCGGCATTTTTTCTATGCGTTAACATTTGGGTCAAGAATTTGCTGAATTACAAAAGGAAGATGAGGTACGTGTACAATTCTGTCCTTCTTTCTCTGCACAGGGTATGTCAATCAGGGTTTCAGACGTATAGTCAGTCTGCTTCATCTGCGAAATCTGTAAACTGTGATTTGAAGCTTATAAACACACACATATGTATATACATATACATAAACAATTATAATAGTGAAATGTCATTATATTAGTCAGTTCGGATTATTCCCAATATATGGAAAAATAAAGAAGGTTCCAAAGCACCAACCAGTCATTATATATAACGCAAATTTCAGTAGTTGCGATGCATCCCCCAACCATCACTTATGAGGTGGGCGTCAGTCTCGGTTTATGAACTACCAAGGTCAGCAACAAATCAGCCTGGGGGGTTCTTGATCCCCTGCTACATTGGTTCTGTCTTAGTGGGATACCCTCTGGTAATTTAAGATAACTATGGAAAATCACCATAGAAATAGTGAAATTTCTCATGAAATGGTGGATCTTTCCATAGTTATGTGAAATTACCATAGGGTATCCCACTATGCGTTTACCGATCCTCCGAAGAAAAGCGGACCACAATCTCTGGTTGTGAAACGCTGAAAAAAATTGGGGTTGAAGTCGTCAGTTTCTATTCATTTCAGGTATCTACTCAAGATACCCTCTGGTCAATGTTTGAATAACTATGGAAAGATCCACCATTTTCTAGTTCGGTAAATCAACGATTTCGACTGGGCCATGGCTTCAACAGCTATGTAAACGTTGAGGGTATCAGATCATCCCAGCTTATCCCATGATAACATGTACCCGGCCTGGTAAACGTTTACATAGCCATAGAAAATCATCATGTTTAATGGGAAAACTCACTATTTCTATGGCCATTTTCAATAGCAAACTGTAAACGTTTACCAGAGGGTCATTTTTTAAATGGGATGACGCTTCAGTGAAATCCCATGCCCCATGGCCATCTAAAAAACACCTCCATGGTATGGTCCCAAATGAGTGATTTCATCCCCTACATCCACCATGGTTTCTAGGCGGCGTTGAGTGTTAGGGCGAAGGGTTTGTTAGTGCTTTACTAACGTTCACTTCCATCTGATAATCTGGTCATTTAACATAGATACATTGAAAAAGAAAAACACATTTAATAGCATAATCAACTATAAAAAGGGCCATGTTCAATAGCTATGATTAAAGTAATGATTATGATAGACATATTAATTATTCATAACCCTATTATTTTCATCCCCATTACATGAATAACAAGTGTCAACCATTTGAATTAACGTTGGTAAAGCAATAATAATCCATCCCCAAATTCACCATAGATAGATGGTATAAATTGTAAATCATTCCCAAATGGGATGGTTTATATACTTATCATTTTAACCACATTGCCCTCTGGTAGATTAAAAGTTTGCTACGGAAAATCACATTTTTTTTAGTTCGGTAAATCAACTATTTCTATGGCTATTTCCAATAGCTGTGTTAAATTATCAGACAGTAACTTTTTTAGAAAACAGATCCCCAATTTCAACATAAATAGATTGTATAAACTATAAATCATTTCCATTCATGGGATGGTTCATTTATCATTTTAACAACATTTCAGGAAACTTAACCACCATATTTATAGTTTATCCCATCAATTTGATAGTTTAACCCATATCTTTATAACTTGATATCTTACCCCCCATATCTTATGTATTATGGATATCCAATGGATTAAGCTTTATCTTAAGCACTTTTTTTTAATGGGTTTAACCAAATCCCATTAATTACTATAAATACCATTACTGATTAACCACCATGGTTAAGCCATGGCCCTAATCGAAACAGATGGTTTACCTAGCTACAAAATGGGTGGATCTTTCCATGGCTATGTTAAATGATCAGATGGCAAATATGTTTATAAACCATAGTAAGTATAGATATATTTACCATAAACCATAGTTAGAGTTATGTTCACCAACTTAACTAACTATGGGGCACCACCTTGCACCATTAATTACTATAAATACCCCCGCAAGCTGTTCGCCAGGCAGCTCCACTGACCCATTTCTCATCGCCCAGTGCGCCGTGGTCGGCTTCCAGGAGGGTCTCAGCCGGAACTTCCATGGGAATTCCCGGTTCGAAAAGGTGGGGTGACACGGAAAACGCCTGGTTGGAAACCGCAGAAAAAGGTAGATCTGTGTAAATCCTACATAAATATTTTTTTGGGGGGGCTTCAACTGCCTCAACCTGTATTATATGGCTATAAGCATATAGGTCTTAGTCCACCTTATTATTCTAGTTCTTGGGCAGAGCCATCTCGTTAAGATCCGTAGCAGCTACAACATTCGTAGCAGCAACAGTCCTTTTGGACAAAAACATCGGGGGTTAAAGTGGCAAACCATCCATCACGATTTGTGAAAAATGGTTGTGAAAAGGGAAAACCCCATCGAAAAAAATCACAGTAGGGAAAGGACACCTATGTCATGAGCCATGGTACAATGGTACCTATACACACATAACAGGTACTATTTACTGCACATTGATTTTCTATAGGAAAAGTAGGCCCAAACACAGTTCTGAGAGGAATCTCATCTCAAAGTTGTTCGGTCGCCGTCTGAGAAAAGCAGATCGGATACGATTCGTGGCGTAGCCCAGTGATAAGTTGGCTTGTAAACACCCTTGATTACAGATATACCTACCATAGACCCCATTTATTACTGTCAATGGTGGGCCCCCCCAAGTCATAAGTTGGTTTATAAACCTTCAACAGCTACATTTATAAGGATACCATCAGTATATCATGAAAGCATAGTTATATATATATATATGGGTAAATGATAATATTTCACTAGCCTGAATTAAAGCCAATTGGGAATGATTTCCCTGACAAACCATTATTCCAGTGAGGGAGAACAGTGAGGTCGTTATAATTTACCCATATATTATATATCATATATCAATATCTATATCTATGTCTACATATCTATATCATGAAACCATTGTATATATATATATTGCAGTTTCCCGGGGCACTTCGTACCATTTCAACCTCAGCTGTCACCAGCTGTCACATCGTTGCGGCCTCGATGTATCCATCGTTGCTGATCATGCCATCCGCCGCCTGAAGATCAATGGATTTCACCATGAAATCAGTGGAGAGAACAAAGGGCCTTTAATGGGATTTACTGGGATTTCATGGATTTACTGGGATTTCATGGGGTCTAATTGGACTTAATGGGATTTCATGGGATTTCATGGGATCTAATCGGACTTAATGGGATTTTATGGGATTACTGCGATTTCATGGGATCTCATTGAACTTCTGCGGATTTAATTGGACTTCATGGGATTTATAACCAGCTCCAATATGATTTGCGTCGGAAAACGGGGGAATTGAGGCCCAACAAAATATCCTGGGAAGATGATCATTGACCACTGGATTTGGACCAATGTTGTCACAGCTCTCTACAGCGGTCCGTTTGAGTGGTAATACCTAAAGGTAGCCGGAAATCCCATTCACCATTCAAAACACTCCTGGACTGGCCCCCCAACACCTTAAACCAATCCATTGAGAGTACTCACCGAGAATTTCTATGGGGGGAGCGCGCGAAGAATGATTGTAACAACAAACGCTAGCCCGGAATTGAATAGATTATCATAGTCATTCTGAAGATATCTTAAAACATCTCAAAATGTGGTACCCTCTGGTAATTTAATATAGCTATGGAAAATCACCATTTTTTAAAGGGTAAATCCACTATCAATGGCCATTTTCAATAGCTATGTTAGTTTACCGGAGGGTAAACCATAAACAATCCTATTCACCAACCACGACTGTTATATAGTCATCTTACATCATCCTAGTCATAGGGCTATACCCGATGATAAACCTCTACTTGCAGGTGCATCCCACTTAGTAAATTGCTAGTAAGTGGTATATGTACAAATATATATATATACTATAATCCAAATGTAAAAACCCATATATTTCATCCCATAAGTGGGGATATTCCATTAATATGGGGTCAGCCATGCCACATCAATTTACCAAGTGGGGGGGGGTTTTCGGCCCGCGACACCTTGCTGGAATTCAGATACTTCGCCGCAGAGCTGGACATGAGATCTTGGGACTGCCACCTTGACGCAGAGTTCACTGGGCGAACAACGTTGGGGTGAAAAAGATGATATAACATGGTATAACTAGATAGTTCTAGGGTTTATAAACCAACTTATAACTGGGGAGCCTCAGCTTCTATGAATTTCGAGTTTTAAAATGTTTAAAATACATTCAGATTCCAATGTTTCATGTGACAAAATCTGAAAATAGATCACGCCCAATAAGCCAAATGTAGCCACTTGGATGGCAAACGTGCAGTTATGGTCATTAACAGTTATAGATGAAAATATAGCTCCTACAACTACGGCTATATATCATTATAATAAACCCATTATAACTGTTACCCTCTGGTAATTTAGCGTAGCTATTGCAAATAACCATTTATAGTGGGTTTTTCCATTAAAAATGGTGATTTTCCATAGTTATGTTAAATTACCAGAGGGTAAGCGCCAAAATCAGATGGAAAATCTCTCCATCTTTCCTCCAGTTCTTTCCGATTGCTGAGGGCTCGGCAGGCCAAGGCTCGCCTTGGGAATATATCCATCCATGTCCACATCCAAAGCCATCCACCTGGGCGCGACAGCGGCAAGTCCTGGCAATGGAGTCATCACAAAGTGTTTTTGATAATGTATAATAAGTATATACATGCACACACACATACACATATATACTATATATATATGTGTGTGCATGCATGTATATATATATATATTTGTGTGTTTACACACATGGCCACATGGCGTTCATATACAAGTACATTGATAAGAAGAACTTTAAACATTGATTCAACCATCCAGATATTTATTCATTTTTGCAAAGGCTACAAACATCGGATTCTGCCAGTGCATCCATGGTTGTCTGGCAAACGCTCTGGAAGCAAATATAAACCGTTCAATTTCAGCCAAAGAAATGGGATGTGTCTCAAGCCGATGTTCGCAAAGACAACATTGATACACATGTTTTTTCAAATCCCATATGCTCCATGGTGCTGGAATATTTACCAAATCATTCAGTCATGTAGGTACATATACCATACATGGAGCATACGGGTTATAGGCTTGGTTATAGGCAGAGGTTGGTAAATGTCCTAATTGAACATCACCCAAATATTGGGGATATAATCTCCAACAGATGCTTGAAAGTGATGTTCAAAAATCCCAACAGGTTTACACTGCTCCATGTATAGAATATTTACCAACATTTGCCCTAACAAAATCACCCAGTCATGTAGGTAAATATACCAGCACCATGGGTCGCATATGGGAATGGATATATATCTACCATAACTATAGTTAAATAGCCCCATTAACTATAGTTATATCTACCATAAACCACTTATAAACCAACTTACTGGGTAGCTATCTTGGGGGCCCCATGCTGTATGTCTATACACATCGTGTTAGTCAAGAAACGACGGCCAGTTTCCCGAATCTCTCTCTGGGATCCATCAATGGCCATTTCGACATAGGAACCGATTGATTAAGGAGGTACCGATTCCATAATTGCCATGGCCTACCATCTGGTTCCCCCAAGATAGCTAGGTTGCCTTATAAATGGTTTAACTATGGTTTATGGCGGATATACCATCTGGTTGTGACTAACATAGCCATGGTTAAGCCATGGCCCATAGAAATAGATGGTTTACCTAGCTACATAGCATGGTGGATCTTTCCATGGCTATGTTAAAAAACCGAATGGTATTTAAAAGAGGCCTAATGTGGCCTGAATATCCCCAGAAAATGTGGCCTGGAATATGGTACTAACGTACCTCTATTTTAGCATCCTGAAGATCTCCCATTGATATAAGGCACAACGAAACAATCCAGGCTGGAACTCTGAAATTGGTGATGTTCCATGGATCTGGCTGTATTCAAAAACCTCTGTCATCACTTTCTGGTTGGCTAGGATTCCCCAAATTATGGTGATACTCCTCGATATGTTGGACAGTAACGGACACCCTGTAAAAATCAAACCAGGGGTTATCAGCAGGGGTATCGCTGCTCATGTGGTTCTTCCATGGTTTTTCCCCACTTACCATTCCTGGCACCCACTTATCTATAAATCACCACTGCTTTGGGGTTTCAGCCCCATTAAAGGAGGCGAAATCCCACCACTTTTTGGCCCGGCCCTTTCTGGCACCCCATGCCGTACCCCATCGTCACGGTAGATTCCAGGTGTCCCTGACGCTTCCTCCATGATGGCTGCACCTAGCGAACAACAGCGGACCATCTGGGGCGTCTTCCAGCGTTGGACATGCGCACATTGGCGCACTGCGTATATCCATAAAGTACAGTGGTTAATGATGGTTGATAGTGATGTCCTATACCAGTTGATAAGTCTAAAACAGGAAGGGGCATATAATCAAGGGCCCTGAAAGTAAATAGATCCACTACTAAACCAGGTTTATTTGTTGTGTATTCAATATTTGGGTGAAGGGATCGTACAACGATACGTGCAATTCCCAATACATTCCCGTGTTTTAATGTATCTACAGGTGTATACACGCATATCTATATATCAATCTATTGGTATAGATAGAATCTATCTGGTTGGTGGTTTCAACCCCCCTGAAAAATACTAGTCAGATTGGATCATCATCCCCAATCTGGTTGGGGAAAATAAAAATGTTCCAAACCACCAACCAGCTATGTTATAATAAATATCGTGTGTTTATCCGATTTATCCCAGCCTGCAGCCATGCAATTCCGCCAAGCCTGCAGCTGCAGAACCCACTAAAGGCGGCGAAGTGCAACTCCACCTCGAGGCGACTACCAGGTAATCGATGGGGAAACACTAGGTGCACCCAGGTGCATGTGTATAGTATATGTATAAGTAAATATTAGTATATATTAGTATATATTAGTATATATTAGTATATATTAGTATATATTAGTATATATTAGTATATATTAGTATACGTACATACTGATACACATAATGATTGTATACATAATGATTAGTTTGTGTATATATTATATATATATATATACGTGAGTGTATATTAGTACAACAATATAAATTATTGCCAACTTGGACAAAAAAGAAACCGCCAGGCAAACCACACCAAATCTTATGGATACTTTCCGGGAAAAAACTCTTTGGTAGCTGGATATAACAACTACTCTTCACCGGTTCGTTTATTTTACTTAAAGATTCGCTCTATATCCACTCTCCTTGGTTAAATCCCCATCTTATGTGGTTGGGCAACTACAAGTTACCCCCTGGTAAACGTTTACATAACTATGGACAATCACCATTTTTAATAGGTAAATCAACTATTTCTATGGCCATTTTCAATAGCGAACTGTTACATTCCCAGAGCGTACCCTTCATTGGAGGAATATGGATACCTTCACCGCTCCCTTCACCGCTCTACCACTGGAGACTTCGCCCGCTCGAGTTGTCCTCCGAGAGGCACTTGCGGCTGGACAACCTCAGTTTGTCCAATCGCCATCCTTAGTTCGTCGGCATTCAGCAGCGACAGCTGGGGGTTGTCTCTGAAATTCAAAATGGATACTCATAGTGTGTTATGAAGTACTCATGAGCCAAAGGATTATCCGCTATCCTACGAATATACTTCAATGAACTTCAATGTATATCATATCCGGCAAAAGATCCAATGGATAAACTTTCTCATTTTGGAGGGTCACAACCAAGTTTATCCGAACATCTACAAACTCCTTTCACCAACCGCCTGGCATTGAGCTAAAATCATCAGGGCTAACAGTTTCATCTCACAAACCCCACAAAAAAACCACAAAAGGGGTGGGTTCTCACTGTAAAACAGCTTCTAACTATATAGGCATTTACAATGAGATGAGCCAAGCTATCATTTTCCTGGAGTTTACCCAAGTGACCCTCCTGCAAGTTTAAACTGGCAGTGGATTATCACAGCCAATCCACTCTTGACATCTGCCCACAATGAATTTCCAGCCCAAGTTTCTTTTTGTTTCACATGTACTGAAGTTCACGAGTTCATTGTAAAAACCTGTTGTTTTCCGTGCCATCCTCTTCCATCTCGTTGAAGTTGAGTTGGCTGGTGAGGTCGTTGCAATGTTAAAATATGTGAAAATGATGAAGCATTGATACCTTCAAGGGTGATGACCCTGCAGTTGTAGTTGGTTGTAAATCCCATATTAACGAGTTCAATATATCTACAGTAGGACTCACCGTTGACACACCCCAGTTATGCTAATTATAAAACAACTTAGCGAACGAATTGGGGCAGAACCTTGCACGCATTTGTTTTGGGCTGCAACAATCCTCAACAAACCACGTACAATATTCTTGTGTATAAGAACCAATCAACAAGGGTATGTTTAATTGCTAAGTTGATTTTCCAGCTAACCCAATTAGATCCGCCAGCAGTCTACCTCTGGGCATTGGACTGAAAATGTCCACTGAAGAAGATGAGCCAAACCAGAAACGGGACCTGCGACTCGGAGGTGCCTGTTTCATGAGTATAGGTCCAAGTGGGGAACGTTCAAACCATGATTTTTGAATAATTTTAAGGGGGAAAGCAAGGAACAAAATACAAGTTTGAGGGGTTCCTTGAGACATATCCCATGCATATAATTGACAAGTCTATGTTAGTTTCAAACTGAAGCCTTTTGAATACCGTTGTCCGTATGTACATCCGATATTTTTTTTGGGGGAAACCATAGGGAACCCCGAATTTTAGTTACCTTTTGCATGGGAAACCGTGAGAATCGCATGGGGCTAGCTTTACATACCCCACAATTCAGCACCTCGTTGCGGGGACCATCCTAAGAACATTTGGCATGATCATCATTCCAGGTAAAAATGTTTATCTACACAAAAATCGGAAACCCGCCATACATATAATGTCTCTTCGTTTTTGTGGGATTACCATATTCATCCATCTTCCCTTCATCAGAAGGTCTCAGAACCCATGTTTACAAACCATACAAATCATTTGCATTGCGTTGTGACATGCATTTTGTTTGCATCAGTCTATCCAAACTGTGTCAATGTTCATGGGAAAAGCAAAAAAATATTTGTGGCACCCAAACTTTGAGAAGCACCTATGTGGGAATCTGCCAGTAGTTCAAAAAAAAGCAGCAAAACTAGACTTGAACAGATCACATGACCAGCCAAATCATTTTATTTCCAGTAGATGGCGAGTTTGCAACCTTTTCATGTAAAAAAAACGACGCTTCTGCAAGAAACAAGCACTTCAGAATACTTCAGACTTGTTCACTCCTGATATCTCCTGATTCTTCGGGTGCCTGGGTTTGTTGCAAGTTTCTTTCTAGATTACTTGGGTTCAACAAACACCCATAGAAAACCAGCACCAGCAGCCACTGAGCCGCCCGGCCAAGAAGAAGAGGGAGACACAACCCATACAGATCAACACATTGCTCCTTCGATGGCATAACCCTCACCCCTCCTAAAATGCCTAAAAGCAATTTTTGTTCCTATATTCTGGGTAAATGATAATATTTCACTAACCTGAAATCTTGGGCCATTTGGGGATGATTTCCTTTAAAAAAAACATGATTCCAGGCTTCGGGAGAACAGTGAGGTCGGTATAATTTACCCACATTTATGGAACGTATACTCCCATAGGAATAACAAGTTATTTCACCATAAATAATTGGTATTTCGGGCCATAATTGCAACATGTTTTTTCCTGAAATTGAATATGGCAATATGTTTCAGTTACACAAATTGAGGGGCCCCTGGAAATCTCAAAGCCGTTGTGAACAGATCGCACATGACTCGAAGCCCTGCCTTGCCCCCCTCATGTAATGTCAACGAACCGAGACACTGGGCCATAAAAATGTGGGTTTATAGGGTATCTCCGGGAAAAAAAAAACTCCAGCGTTGATCAATCGGATTTGACATCACAGTCACCAATCAACTTACCCTTTATATTTATATGTATAAACCAACTTACCTATAGTGTAAATCAACTAGCTAAATCTAGGTACAAACCCATTTTTACTGACTAGTAACATGAAAATTCAAATAGGATGTTCCCCATCTTGTCGTTTAAATCCGAAAGTTCCCCTCAGATGTGAAACAAGACCCACCATGAAGGTAGATAGCGTTTGGCCCCCCAAATTTTAAACGATAGCTAAATTGATTTAGTTCCACCCCATGAAAACGAAAGTTGTAAGTAACTTTAACATTAAAGCATGTTGATTGTATGTTCACCAACTTAGCTATCATCAATCAAATATATATCAATTATAAATCACCAGTTCTGTTGGCTACACCATCTTAAACACCTATTTTCATGAGATACCCTCCAGTAAATTAACATTGACCCTGGCAGTCATCGGGGTTAAAAAAATAATTTCCTCTAACAAATGGTGATAAAATCAAGGTCAACAAGTTAATTTACCAGAGGGTAAATCCATGTAAATCCTGGCTCAACCTTCAGCTCCTGCAGAAAATGCTGGGTTTGTGCTCCGAATCCCGGATGAAGGCACCTTTGCCATGGCCCACCTCGGATTTCACTGGATACCCGGCCTGGTAAATGTTTACAAACAACAACGAACTGGAAAATCACCAGTTTTAATGGGTAAACTATGGAAAATCATCACTTTTAATGGGTAAACTATAGGAAATCACCATTTTTAATGAGTAAATCCACTATAAATCAGAGGGTAGTACTGGTGGCTTGGTGGAAATTAGGAACATACGGGGGTTTCCATAGTCATGGTGGCACCCCCTTTATCGCTGGATGGTTTATTTCATGGAAAATCCTACGAATTGAAATGGATGATTTAGGGGTAGCTCTATTTTAGGAAACCCCCATATCTGTGGAATATCATGGTTTATCTATAAGGGTAACATGGGATTGTAGAATTTATCTATGGATACAATGGAATATACCCTCTGGTAAACTAACATAACTATGAAAAATTGACAAATCACCGTTTTTAATGGGTAAATCAACTATAAACAATAGCTTTGTTAGTTCACCAGAGGGTAGTTGTTTTAAGGCCTATATGAATCATATGATGTTCTTAATGGTCTAAACCAGCACCGGGGATTTAACCAAACAACAATGGAATTTTACTAAGGCATTCCTTTTCGGATACCATTAGATGGGTATATGGTAAGCACTTTCATCCAAGATTGGTCATGATTCATTTGCGTATCTACTGTATGTATTTTGTAATGGTGCGAATACCAAAACACATGGTGTTCTAGTGGATGCAATAGTGATGATAAAGGTGTCAACCGAATATTTAATGGTGTTAACATGACAAAAAATATGGATGCCAGCGGGTTACGAGGGTCACATGCCCAGCAAACCTGGGACCATAGTGATGGCAAACATTCAGATGGTACAAATTATGCAGGATTTCTTGCAGACGATTCTCAGACACAGGGAATCAATCGCTTACTGACAGTCTGATTGGGGGTCCTGCTGATCATCGTAATGCCGCGATGCTAGTTGCAATGAAATACGATCCTCAGCAAATGATTGGATCCCTTAAAGAATTCCCTAATTTATTCCATCAAAAGTGCTGACAGGATCACACAATCGGCTCCAAAAAACATGGACAACTGCTATGGCAGCGGGCTCAATGATCTCCTAAGATATGAATGTGAACAGTTGGGGTCCCCCAACTAAGCCTGACCAGCAAGGGTGCCAGTCGGAAGACTCGAAAAATATGGCAAACATCATGGCCAAGAACCCGGTAGTGTTCGTACATATCATGGAAAATCTGAGGCACACTGCATCATGCACTGCAGATGTTGGGATGGTTGATAAATATCCCCATGGCAAAAGATTAAAGATACCCTCTGGTAAACGTTTACAGTTTGCGAACTGGAAAATCACCATTTTCAATGGGTAAATCCACGAGCTTTCTATGGGCCATTTTCCATAGCTATGTAAACGTTTACCAGAGGGTATCCACCTTTAATGGGAGGATATGGCTGCCATAAACAAGCCATTTGGGAATCAACTCCGCATCCAATTCCCAGTTCCATTTGACATCAGTTGACCATGTCCGACCATTCGGTGCCCGGAATAACTCCAAGTTCTTGGCTTCCGCCCAGTCACCCCGACCTGGACGTGGCTTTTACCAGCCATAGAAATGGTGATGCTGGATGGGGCAAGGTCCTAGCCGGATATCATTGCCAATCAGCCAGATACCCTGCAAACAATTTAAATTCTTTGCTGGTTAGTAGATATTCCCATTAATACCAAAAGACTAGTTAGGATTAAAGTATCCATGTAAGATTGACCTAGATATGAGGAACATTGAATTGCATGCTTCACTCATCACACTTTCAGTTCACGAACTAAGGCTTGGCAGTTGTTGAGTGTTGTGTCACCATATGTTACCATCAAGTTTGCTGTTCAATCCTATAACGGGTTCAATCCCTATCCTTTCTCTTTACCCGCCAGAAAAATCAGAAAACCAACATAGCTATTACCCTCTGGTAAACTAAGAAAGCTATGGAAAATCACTTTTTTTAATAGGTAAACCATCTATAAATGGGCCATTTTCCATGGCTATGTTAAATAACCAGAGGGTATATGGAACATCGATCATTTGTAGTTCATTTCTGGCTGCTTGCATGTGCATCCCACCGAGGCTATTTAGAATGTAATAAATCATGTATAACTGAGGATATCCTATATATCCTATACTGGTTGGTGGTTTTAACCCATCTTGAAAAATATGAGTCAGGTGGGATGATGAAATTCCCAAGATATGGAAAGTCATATATTCCATGGTTCCAAACCACCAAGCAGCTATAGTTTCCCATAGATTCTCATGGCTAACCATGGTACCATTCGCCCCCCCCGCAACTCTGAGTTGCGTTACCCAGGGTACCCGCGGGTACCCAGGGTACCTTGGCCGACGTAGGTCCAGGTCAGGGGTTTTCCTTCCTCGTTCTCCTCGTCCAAGCAGTCGCACCTGGGCAACAAGCGGCCAACAACGGGAGGATGTCCATGGTCCAAATTCAGGGATTTGCCGTTGAAAAAAACACCTAGAAACATGTAACATATAATATATATATATATGATATATATGATGAATATGATGAATCAGGAACAAGCACATCTTTTTGAAAAATCGTGAGAGTTTTTTTTGGTTCATGTAACCATCTGGGCACATACAGAGAAAGCGGAGACATACACCATGATGTGCCACACAAGACAAGTACCATCAGGGACCATCAAAAGCCATCAAATATGTTTGAACTGGAAATACCTCCGATGCCCAGGGTTTCCAAACAAAAATCCATAAAAAAAATCAACAGTTTTCAAATATGTTTGGAGGATGCGGAAACCTCATCATTTCCAAAAGTACTTGTCTATCACAACTGGTTGGTGGTGCAATAACCATCTTGAAAAATATGAGTTCGTCAATGGGAAGGATGACATCCCATATATGAAATGGAACATAAAAAATGAATGAAACCACCAACCAGACAATTGTGCTTTTGCTATGTGAATTTGAACCGAGCATCCAAAAACACCACCCCCGGGCACTGAGTACGCCACATCTTTGCGACTCCAATCACCTGTCACTGTCGCAGTGACAGAAAACTAAAGGGGAGGACACAGTCTCGAAAACAAACCAACACATACCCTCTGGTAATTTGTTACATAGCTATTGAACATGGCCCATTTGTAGCGGATTTTCCCATTAAAAAATGTGATTTTCCATAGTTATGTTAGTTTACCAGAGGGTACCAAATAAAATCCTGGAGATGGGTCCCAGAAAAATACATTCATCGATTCATCTGGTTTGGTTTTTGAGGATTACCTGCTGATATTTCTTGGCCCCGTCACCATTGGACAGGGTTCCAATCATTCCAAGGAAATCCAGAGACAATTTTGGTTACTGTATTTTGTTCTCCAGTTAAAATCCACTGTTCCAACCTGTATTGGCTAAATCCGCGCTTCTTGCTGGTTCAATCACCGGCTACTGTAATTAGGGGCAATCGTGGATAAGGCTGCAGCCAAGAAAATGCCCAAGGTTTACCCAGCTGATGGTTGTTGAAAACCACACCGACTGTTTTTTTGTTTAGCAACATGTTTGTCTGATTCCATGCACAAATATGCTTGGTAGTAACATCTCGCTATACAAATAAATTTATGTCGGTATGTGTATATATATATATATGTATTGTGTATATATGTGTGTATATAGATTAAATAAGCATGTGTATATAGACATAGATGTATATAGCATATGCCCCAGTAAAGACGACTTGTAAGTGCACAGCCCAAGATTGTTGGTATACATGCTCGTATTGTTCGATATATCCCGGTGATATCCTGTTCATTTTCCGTTATTCATATCCTAATATCCTACTACCAGTTATCGCAGTTATTGCCCAAACCTGTTGGTAATCTTGAAAACGATTTCGGCTATGCAAGATCCATGTTTTAAAATTACAGTATCTACAGAATCTACAGTATCCGGGTTTCATTGGAAGTTCAATGCCCGTCCATTTGCTTCATGATTTTCTCACATTTTTTGATGGTCAATGCCCCCATCTTTTGTTGGTTAACTTCCCATTGTCTTTATCACTAAATTGCCTGAACTCTAGCCGAATATATACCCCCCCTTTAAGGGGGGGGGATGGGGGGGGGGTTAAAAACTGAAATATTTCACTTTGGGGGGGGTCACCCCCCCCCACACCTAGAAATATTTCAGCTAAAAATTTCTGGTTTATAATGGTCTCTCCAGGGCCTGGTTGAATTCAAGGCTGAACGTCAAGCTCTGAAGGCTGTTTGACAAGTTCACTCTCT
>Ga0126342_10006820_pt1 | contig 20321 bp, 16 predicted proteins | sample Cyp1metagenome_FD_92528 | JGI IMG/M metagenome (GOLD analysis project Ga0126342, IMG submission 92528) | Coral microbial communities from Lord Howe Island, Old Settlement Bay, Australia - Cyphastrea 1 metagenome | ecosystem: Host-associated > Invertebrates > Cnidaria > Coral ...
TGCTGACCGGCCTCTGGCCCCCCAAAAAAGTTTTTCTAGCCAAGCCCAAGCATGCAACAGAACCAATGCAAGGCTACCTCGTCGAGGTCGGCTAATTCTGATGAGCAAATTAAGGGCTGACCTGGCTAATTCCTGCAACCTGCCTCGTTGCCTCGGCTGTCCTCGCTATAATTTGTGCAGATATATATATACACATCATTATACATCTACATGAATCTATATACCCCAGTTACAAGACCATCCCCATGGACAATCTCATTCCAGCTCTATCCCGCAAGCGTCCAGGATAGTCTGGGTCATCTGACGGATCTTGAATCAATGAGCAGCGACCAGCCTTGCCTTCAACCCCCTTCTCAATCCTTATGGGTCACCGACAAGGCCCGACAAGGCTATTTTTTGGGCAACAACAACCACCAACAACCACCAACAACCACCATGATTTATCCAAGAACCACCTTTTTGGATGATTTATCCACCACCAACACGTGGTGGATCTTTATGAAGGACCACGCCCCACGGCGCAACGAAGGAAAGCCACTGAAAAGCTAAAGGACGTGGAGACCGATGGAAGCACCTGGCGTTCGATGTCAGCGATGTGCTTTCAACAGATCTCCATGGCCATGGCTTGCTTCAACGTATACGTCGTATATATTAGGGTTACATTGTATAGATATGACATAAGTTTGAGATCGTTTGAGTTGAGAATGACAGCTGATATATTCTCTATCATTGATATCCTTCAGTTTAAAATCAACTCACGATTGGATATGATTTGAACTGGGAGCATGACATTGCAGCATTGGTCAACATTCACCCGTCTATGTAGTCCCGCATAGATTTGCTATAGGGGTTAGACAAGTGGTAAAGAATTGCAAATTGACTCCACACGTTGAACCAAACGTCGCTCTCATTTCTGAACAATGGAACATAATGTGACCTCCTGATTTGTTCCATACCTGAACCTCCTCCTCATGCAAAAGAAAAACAAGTGCCAGTGTAATCCACACCCAGTTCACATCATCAAACAGCTTGCAGTTTGCGACATAATAGCATCCAATGACGACCCAAATGGTGGTTTCCTGAAACAGGGGCACCCCCAAATCATCAATGTTAATAGGACTTTCCATTATAAAGCTACCATTTTTGGGGTACCCATCTATGGAAACCCCCGTATCTTAATTTCAAATCACCAGCCCGAACCTGATATAACAACTCCGGGTACGTCTGAACATTTAGAAAAACATGTGAACCACACACACACGCGCGCACACACACACACGGAGCGAGCAGGGAACACCAATTGTTGGGGGCCTCACAGTTGCATATGTATACCTCAGACGCATGAACCTCTGAACGAACATCTTGAATCAATTCATGGATTTCTCTGCTTAAAGCAAGACCAAGCATTGTGATTTTGCGGGCGCTGGGGAAATGGGGCAAAAATCTGCACCTCAGATCAAGGGGAATTTTGCCAAAGAGTAGTGGGTATCACGGCGAGGCAACTTCGATAGCTACATGTTCTATCAATGTCTGAAACTGTGATGAAGCTTTCTAGGTATGGTCCGTTTGGTCCTGAATCACGTGCCTGCAACTGGGAGGTGATACTCAGCACATTCCCAGACGCCTGGAGAGACACAGCAGGAAGAGACCGAACTGTTCCCATGGTGGTCACAGAAAAAAAATCCAACTTTCTATTAGCCCCTGGATGAATAGAAACAGTAACAGGTTTGCGAAATTCTGAATTTGGCTTTCTTTTCTTCCTTGTCTATCTCCATGGATAAAGCGGAACAACTGAAAGGTCATGAACGTTTTACGAGTACCTGACAAAGCATGTGGGCAAGACCCGCGGATGGACATTGTCAGGTTGCACCACCAGATTTGGCACCAAGCATGCACGATGCAACCAACAGTTCATTTGCCAAGAACAACCCTCAACATCTGTCTGGTTGTGAGCATAAAAATCCCAGAAGACGCGACATACAATTCAAGGCACCCAAGCTGGCAACAAAAAATCCACCATTTGTATCAAAGACATCTTAGTACGGGCCAGGCGGCCAAGACCCCAGGAATGCCCTTCCATTCACACCATTCCATAATTATCATAATTGGGATTTCCATGGTTTTCCGATCATATCATATCCCATAATATATCCCACAATTATCTGCAATTATGTTCATAGTTGGTATTCCATAATTACCATAATTGGGAAAGTATCCATCATATCCAAAAACATAATTGAGATAAACCATAGAATAGTATCCATAAGTACCATAATTGGGAAAATATCCACAAATATTCCATATGATAATTGGGATGTTCATAACCACGAACATACCCTCTGGTTATGTCAAAATAGCTATTGAAAATGGCCCATAGAAATAGATGGTTTACCGAACTTAAAAATGGTGGATATTTCCATAGTTATGTAAATGTTTACCAGAGGGTATAGTTAGATCATTGATCATAGTTAGATCCCCCCTACGTTTGTTATGCTATATAACCCCCAGTGAAAACCCATTAACAATTTACCAGAGGGTATCCATAAAACCTCCAAAATAACGAAAAAACTTCACCGTTCACCTCCGCAAGGGCTTGGAAGGTCAAATCCTGAGGATCCGCAGCGGACATGGTCAAATCATCAGACCTCTTCAAACATAGAGATGTAAATAATATATATATATATATAATATATATATATATATGATAAAAATAGAAAATATAATGATCATATATATGATTTAAATATATATATATATATATGATCTTAAAACATAGAAATGATGATAATTGAAGGTGTATATATATATATGGGATGAAACATGGATGTTTGACTATGGATATGGATCAACATTAAATACCGACATATCGGGAATTGGATGTTTAGTAACTCAATACCACACATTACCAAAATGTTGGACAGCTTTGGTCTGATTTTTGACCCATACCCATGTACAAGCAGCCAAAACCAGCAACAAGGAAACAAGATGAACCAAAGTCTCGGCATATGTGTTTTCTAGATGAGAGTCTAGATGTTTCTCCAAGGTTGTTCGGTGATTCGAAAAGGAACATTGGCAAAGGGGTGACCTGGCTGGGGAGAAAAAAAAATGATGATTCCGGCTGGGAATGGTCCATAGATAAATTAATTAATTATTAATTCAAGGAATTCAGGTAAGCAAAATGGAGGAACCGCGTGCGATCTTAAGGCATCTTCCCTTACTTTGACCTAATACAGATTGGGTTCCTCCATTTCAAATACCTCAAGTTTCATTAGATTCATTGTGGCTCCGAAAAGTGGGAAAACATTGAGGAGTTTTTCATGGTGAGAAAACACCTGAAAGGTAGGGCTATGGATAGTCAACTATATCGCAACTATTCACATTCATACGAATTCCAAATTTCCTATGTTTAATGCTTAAACCCACTCATTGACCATGTGTTGACCATGTTTTGACATTAATATTACGTTTCATATCCCATTGAATCCTATCAAATCCCACTGAAGTCACATCAAATATCCCGATAAATCCAATTGAAATCACATAACAATCCTACTAATCCGCTGAAATCCCACTAAATCACATAACAAATCCCATTGAAATCCTACTAAATCCTACTGAAATCACCAACTTTGCACCATGGCACATCAGTGCCAAGTGACCGTTGCACTGGGTTCCAACTCTTTGGGCACCAGCAGTGTGGCGGCAGGACTTTCCAACTCACCTGGCGCGACATCGAGATTAAAAGCTATGTGGAAAATCATGGAAGGCTAAAGTAAAGGGATTGAACGGCAAATAAGGGAAATTCAGGTCAAATAAGGTTGAATTGGATATTCATGGGATTTAATGGAATATCAATAGGATCTAATGGATATGAATTGAAAATTAATTGGATTATTAACATATTAATGGGATATTCATGGGAACGTGAATGTCAAGACATGGCCAATAGTTGGATTTAACATGATTTAACCATCAAGAATAGGAAGTGATTGAAGTGATTGGGATATGAATGGGATATGGATAGGATATGAATGGGCTATGAATAGGTTATACCCAGGAAGTACACAACAATAACTGCTGATCTTGGTTTATCCCATTGAAATACCCGGAAAGGCCTGCAACGATGGCATAGGCCGTCACCACTGCTCCACCAAGAACCTACCAGTGCGCACGTGACATTGCCGACGACAAAATAACATGTTCAAATGTAGAACATGTGAACATAATGACAACCAGGGACAGCTGCACACAAACATATGTATATATATATATAATTTTATATACATACACACACATAATCACATTTATGTATATATATATATATATATTCAATGAATGTGTATATATATATTATTATATAATATTATATATATATCTTTACCACATAATGTTAGGGTTCCAGGCTCTGAAGAAACACAATTGGCTTTGTTCCTGATATCCTCTGTCGAAGCGCCTCAAAGGGCCCCAGGTAGTCGCAAAGTTTTGGCACTTCCACGGCCCTCAGCAGATTGCGACTGGGGGGTTCCATAAATGGGGGGTACCCCAAAAGCTGGATGTTTTTTTGATGGAAAGTCCCCCAAAGAAAATGGATGAGTTGAAGGTACCCCATGACTTAGGAAACCCTATATATATATATACATATATATATTATGCATATGGATAGGGGCCGATCGTCAGCCTCCAAAATATATGGTGTGGTCCCAAAAGGGAGACGAAACAACTACTCCGCTTTTGACTACCCGTGTATCTTGTTTCAATCTCTGTGAATGTGAGCCAAACATCTAACACTGTGCACCCTTCACAACTGGCCTTTCTGAGATATTTACTTATTGTTAATCAAACATGGCAATCAAAAATCCACCATGAGATGATGTTCCCATTAAAACCTCCATTCTTGGGAATTTTCAATTGTCACGTTCAATTACTCATTGTTGCAACCGGAATCCCGCATATTTTGTTTGGTGAAATCACAATGCTTTTGAGGACGCTTGTGGATTATTCCGTCTTTGAGGAGTAATACATTGTGTATTACCATTAAATCCACTTGTTTAAGTGAACTACCAATCTTTGGTCGGTAAAACCTCCATTTCAATTGCACAGTTTTGTGCGTGTGTTAGCCCCTGTCTTTAACGTGCTTTAACCATCAAATCCACAGTTTTCTGGTCACAAAAGGCCATTACATCACGTTGAATCCAAATTGCTGTTGGTAAACATTTGGTAATTAAAGTTCATATTGGTGATTGTTGGCGATAAAGCACGCAAACATATCACCCTTATCCGACCATATATTTATACCGATTGCTTAATAGGCATCCTTCATGCTTGTGATAGTAATTGCCCACTAAACCACGTAGTATCACCCACTTTCACCATTCATAATCACATCCAAAGACCTTTAAAACCTCGATATCACTTAACCGACTTAATTGGCCAAACAAAAACTACGGATGCCTCGGTTGTTTTCCGCCTCCACGCGTGCCACATGTTGCATTAAAATGCCAGGCTGCAAGACCTGCAGAGCGGTTCCACCGCAGGCGCTGACCATGTCCTCCGGAAGCATCCCAGCACTGGGTACGGAGGAGACGAAGTGCTCCAGCACGCTACCTGGTCGCTTGGATGGTTAAAGCGATAAATGAAAATGGTGAGTTCACCAATAACAAATGGCATTTAAGCAACAAAAATGTACAAACGTGATTAATTATTTAACCAACGACAACAACGACAACAACAACAACAACACCGACAGCGACAGCGACAGCAACAGCAACAATATAGAGAGCAAAATTCGGGGCAACACTAAGAACCCTTGGGGCATCGCCGGTGTGCGAAGCCCTACAGTAATAGTACTCAGAATGTCACAATTTAGATGACAATTGCTATTTACCTATTACAGTAATCACCATTGATATAGCAGTAATGGTATATAATTACATAACATCATATAACTATAGTAGTGCTATATGTGTTTAGTAGTGGGCCAACAGCTTGTTCTCCGAAACGCGCTGTGCTTGCTAGGGGGCTAACCGGATGTCACGGTCAAGTTGCATGGGGAAGATGTGGGGAATATATATATGTGACAACAATATATCTGGGTATATTATAATATTTCACCAACCTGAATTAAGGCCATCTGGGGATGATTCCCCTTATTAACCATGATTCCCAGTGAGGTCGCAGTGAGGTCGTTATAATTTACCCATTTATATATACTAGGATATAATTATATAATAGCCAACAAAACTCACGAAAACATAGTATTTTTCTATACACAATATATGGATAGAATAGGGATAGAATTGGGATAACCAGATATGTGATTTTTGGGTCAAGTTACATGGATGAATGGGTGATCATCCAACCCTCAATGGCTCGGTATTTCTCCCGATGTGGCTCGGCAATCCATAACTGCCATAACCATGGCATACCATGGCATACAATGCACCATGCTATCGGCATATTTACCTAGAAAACTGGGGGAAAATATGACATATTCCACACATGGGACATTGGAGTATGCGGGTATGTTTGTTGATTTTCAAAAACATTTAATTATAGTGTTTTTTTTTTTTTATCTGCCTGTTCAATCCTGTTCAACCCCGGTTGGCCTAGCTTTAAACTAACTTACAAAGCTACTGGTCCCACCTGGTAGCTGCTGCTTTTCTGGATGGATTTCAGAGCTAAGTTGGTTGAACTAAGTAGGTTGACGATTGGATTGATGGTAGATATATCATCCATAATTAACGGGTTTATAAGCCAACTTGTAACTGGCGACCTTCTGTACTTGTTTGTCGATCTTCATAGAAAGTTTCTTTGGTTGGCACTTGTTCATTTTCAAGTTATTTCAACATGTCTTGATGTGTCTGGCATTCTGCCTTTTAATTACTTTTGTCACCGATTTTGTAGCTTTTCAGGTAACGGCATGGCTAGGCTACCAATTTTGCACATCGTACCTAAAGGTCTACTAGTTACTAGTTTCATTTCATAGATGTGTGTTTTTGTATGTATACATATTTATAAATATACCTATACATACCATCATACCATTACACTATACCATTATATACGACTATATACTATATACCATTATACCCCATTAATTACATACCCATTATATACAATTATATACCAATGGTATCTATTCTCCTGGTCGCATGTCTGTGTCAGCGGCTCCCAGCTGGTCCCAGGCCTACGGTGAGAGACGTGAAGTTCGAAGGGTTCATGGTCAGCAATGCAGCGGCTGAAGCCTAAGGAGGTCAACGAAAAATCCAGCGAACGGTTCATAGGTCATTTCTATTGAACTAGACATATTCATAGATAGATAGATAGATAGAGATATATATATAATATAATATATATAATATAATATATATATAATATAATATATATATAATTATATATATATAATTATATATACATTAATATTCTACGTTATATGTAGAATATAGGGGCTAGCTATATATTCTAGACATATTGTGTCATACATATTCTATACACAGATATGTTCTTGTTTTCTTTGCTCTGCAGCTTGTGGTTCAGTCGCATGAAGGATTTCTGACACCCTTTACTACATGAATACTGCACATTTTGAAGGCCACTCTGATAGTACTGCTGCATTTGTTGAGGATTCATATTCCAAAGTCATGGTAATTAGACTACACTACCTTAAGGAATACTGCGCTCTGTTCAAGAAAACTCCTTCGAAGGGTATTTCCACAGTAATAGCGCCACGTTCTTTGAAAAGAACATCATAATAGGCATCATATACTACAGTGGAAATTTAATACATATCTATACTACGATACTATTTCAAACGAGTAATGCATCCTTTGAACAAACTTACGCTAAAGTAGTGCTGCGTTCTTTCAGAGGAATGTTACACCATGTTTCTGTCCTTTCCCAAAGAATACTGCACAATTGAAAGGCTCTTTCAAAGTGCTTCTGCATCTAATCAAGAATTCTAGATGTTACACAATTTCCATGTGTTACTATTCTTAATGCACTACCATTATCCCCAGGGGACTCCTGTCGTGGTCACCGTGAAATGGAAGAAATTTGAACAGAGCAGGAGCCACGCAAGCCCATGCTTGTAAGGTCTACCTGAGCAGTTATAAATGGGATTATCATTACCATCTGGTTATGACTAACATAGCCATGGAAAATCACAATGTTTAATAGGTAAACCAGGTAAACCATCTATAAATGGGCCATTTCCCATGGCTATGTTAAATAACCAGAGGGTATGTACTTGCTTACAGGAGTTATAATCCATTGATAACTGTTAAGGGCCATGACTGTAAGTGCTTGCTCTGAGACCAATTGGGGAGCAGGGTTTTTCTACCATCCCCAAACAAGAGGGCCAAACTGAGTGACCAAGGGCTCAGTTTTGCCAGTGACCCACATGTGGCATGGTCAAACATGGTATCTGAGATGTGGTCATCCCACCATCTCAGATGGGATACCTGAAAAAACGGGTACAGAAATCCCTACCATCTGGTTATTTAACATAGCCATGGAAAATGGCCCATTTATAGAGGTTCACATATTAAAAATTGTGATTTTCCATGGCTATGTTAGTCATAGCCAGATGGTACTACTGGAGGGATGATCATCCCCTTTGATGGGGAAGTCAATGATGTTTCGGCATGTTGAGAACATCATGGCCACATGGTTCCAACGACTCGAAAAGGAGGCCTCAGACCATCGAACGAAAGCGAACGCTTCCCACCACTTGGTTCCCACGAACGCTTCCCACCTCTGCTTGTCCAATCTCTGCACGAACGGAAAATAAGACCCGTGCTGAAGGGTTCCTGAGCGAAGCTGAGAAGCACCACCGGGCTCCGAGGCCGTTTGATTGTACTTTCCAACACTGAAATCCACCATTCAGTGACCTATCCCCTGATCTTGAAGTGAAGACATTTTGTCAAAAATGATTTTAGGGTATCCATCTATCACACACAAATCCATCTCCCTTTCAGAGTTTAAACGCCAGAACGAGCTGAAGTGAATCTCTTCCTTACCGTGAGTACGACGCTACTCTGCGCACAAGGTTCGCACTGGCAACCATAGTAATGACAGGTTGAATGATCTTTGAGCAAAACATATATCTGCGCAACAGTCGAACAGCTTGCAAACCAGAGAGCAATTTCATCGAGCGATGTGTGTCCCACAGTGTGTGTCTCTGCACCTACTATGCCTATGCACTTTCCCACAACTGCAGAACAACATGGATTTTGTTGGGGGTTGAGCGCCTTACAAAGGTGACGCACTAGTCATTCCGGATCATTATCTCAGGCAGGGAAAACAACAACAAATCAGTTTGAAGTCTATAGCAGTCCCCGCGAAAGCCAAAATAAAGCAATGATGCTGTAGATTGTAGATGATGCTTTCTAGTTTTTCAGCTCGCAATATGTGCTCGCAGACAAAGCGCATATCACCAAGAATCTCAAAAACTGAGAAGGTATAATATGCTTACACCATTGGCTATGGGCCAAAACGGTTGTAACCAGGTGAACATCAAACGTGTTGGTAATTTCAGTTTATCAATCCAAAATACGGTACTGCAATTACAGGTTTTGATTCGTCCCATGTATCAGTAAAATCCATAAACTGAGATGCATCAATGACAATCTGCACCCATCAGTGATAGTTTTCTTGCCATCCAAGGGTGGTGTAGTCCTCCAATATATTTTTTATTGATGGATATCACCAACAAATCCCTCTGATTGTTTGTGTTTCTGCTTATTCCTCCTCATTATATGAATCCCTCTCCCTATTGAACATCACCCTAGGAACCCTTGGAACCTGGTATGAGATCTACTACAGTATCTATTTTGGATAGTATTTTTGGCGGGGTCTTCAGTATTGGCTGGATGGAGATCTGTATGAATTCACTAAGCTAAAGAGTTCGGCTTTAGCTACCTCAGCTACCAATTTCCATCATTCCAGTGACGGAGAATGACATGAGGAAACGTGATCAAAATTAACAAAATGAAATCCACATGGATCTGCCTGATGCCAACATTTTGTTGCTTTGGTTCTATGCTCCTATGATCCTTATCTATAGATCCTTATCTATATAAGGGGGATTGGATTATCTATATAAGGGGGATTGGATTTTGTTCACTGCTGACCCAAGGGTTTCCCATCATAATATATTTAATATTGTCATTCCTAGTCATTCCTTGTCCTTGTTAGTTGTACACCATTTCCCCCCCAGGCTAAACCCTGGTGATCCGGTTCTTCGACAACTGTGGCTTATCTACATAGACGAACCAACTATGCTTAGTGATCAACCAAGTTGGAATTGACTATGGTTTGTGAAAATCACATTTTTTTTTTCGAACCATAGTATAGACATTCCCATATACCAAGTGAATAACCACAGTATACTGTACTTGAATAGATAATATTTTATGTAAACATATTACATCATATTATATCATATCTCTATCATGATGACTCTACATTGTTATTTACCATAGTATAGTTATATCATGCTATATATATATTATCATATTACCATATTACCATAGTATATACTAGTATACAGGTTGGTGGTTTCAACCCCTCTGAAAAATATTAGTCAATGGGAAGGATTATCCCATATATTATGGAAAAAAAACATGTTCCAAACCACCAACCAGTATAGTATTCATGGGCAACCATAGTGACCCCTCACTGAAAATATCTCCAAGTCTCGGCTGCACCAGCTGCACCGTGTGAGTCTGCCGCATGGCCACCTCCCGCAAAGGCCCCGAGCTCCAGTGGTCCCCCAGCTGCCACGGCACAGTGGCTTCCGCCAAAATGCTGGGAACCTGCGGGCGGGGAAAGGTGGGATTTGACCAAGAAAAATGGTGAAGAATGGTGAAGAATTGACCATTTTTTTGGGATGAAACATGATGAAACACCATGAAAAATGTTTTTTTTAAATGATCAAACAAAAAGGTGATTTTTCACGATCAACAATGGTGATTTGACCAGCAATGGGAAGATTCACCTTTTTTGAGAACCTTAAGGAGCACTTTTTCTGGGATTGAGCTGGAGTTATGCAAAGAAAAACATGTGTTTGAATGATTGAACATTATTTTAATCAAGAAAAACTGGATTGAGTCCCGTCCTCGGAGCGTGTTCGAACCACCAGCAAACGCACAGAGCCTGGGGTCGTCCACACGTATCCCGGCTCCTGCATTGGTAAAGTGGTTGCTACCCTGGGTAGTGAGTAAACCGAGATTATCCTGTTTGTATATTACTGCATATACATTGTATCATGATACATACAGTCCTCAATATAATATAACATTATGTGGATTATAGATTATAATCATGATTAAAACAATCGGTACGTGGGATGCACGTCCAAGTGGGCGAATGTCAATGATTGTCACTTTCTGTGACGTAAGCAAATGACTATACTGGCTATACTGGCTAATGGACATGATTTTTCAAAAATGGGTTGGAACTCCGTATCATATGGGGGTTTCCTAAAATAGGGGTACCCCTAAATCATCTATTTTAGATGGGGATTTTCCATGAAATAAACCATCCAGCTATTGGGGTACCTCCATTTATGGAAACCACCATATGCATCTTTATGGATCTTGAAATCCTAAGTTTTCGTGACTGCGGATCCCATTCTCCAAGTCCTTGAGCCTCCAATCGATCTGCAGTAAAGTGGTTTTGTTCGGTGCCTCCCGCGATGTCAAGGAGCATCAATGGACCAATGAAACTGGCAATCTTTGATCCTCAATCCATCCAATGTTGGGTGTCAATCCTTTGGTCCTTAGTCCTTGGTCCATATCTATACATATATATATACAATATAATATGTGTATATATATATACATCAAACACGGCTGCAAAAACCTACTGGAAATAGCTTTCTTAACATCTTTTAAATGGGGAAATCATGAAACTAGATGGTGGATCTTCCAATGCTTGATTACCAGCGGGTTCTTCAACAGCTCCTTGGTATTTGGTCGCTTTTGGTCACCTCAAATTATGGCCTTTGGGTTCAAAACCGTGTCGTTGAGCCGCTGGTGGAGGTCCAAATTTGAGGGAATCCCATATTGGATTTATATGGATTTATTAGATTGGAATAGAATAGATATTAACTAGATCTACATTCATAGACATAGGCCACTTGAAAAATGTGAACGGCTAACAACAGCAAGCCATTTTGGGTTTCTTTGGTCCCATGGGCCTCCAGTTGCTCCGACAGCTTCAAGTGCATGGCACCGTTGGCTGGCACCGCAGTCCAGGCACCAACACCCAGAGCACCACGCCAAAGACGAAACTCGAGCTGCAGCCTTGGGTTGCTCCGCCAGCCCAGATATACATGGCTAAATAAAGACGCAAAAATAAAATTGCGAAGTTCCCCCTAACCTTAAATGGCTACCAGTATGTAGCTAAAATAGCTTCGAGAACTGCTGTCTAACGTGGCAAAACATAATTTCGGGATAAGATCAATTCTAATATACAAAAAACACACATTGGGTTGACATTAGCAAGCATCCACAAACTGCACCCTTAGGCTCCGTCATTGCGAACTCCTGTCATTGGATCTCTACTGGTTGGTGTTCAATCCCTCTGAGAAAAATCAGCTTTGGATCATCCCAAATATGGTGGAAGATAAATAATACCTGAAAACAACAACCAGTCTTGTTGTTGCATATTGTTTTTTTTAATTGAGATGACTCTTGAGATCTGTGACACAGATTCGTTTTTTTCCCCATTAATCAGGAAAATCCTGCAACCGAGTTCCTGCTTTAACAGCCAGCTTGCTGAATGACATATAAAACCATGGATTTGACCAGAAACGGGATCCCCAAAATGCTTCGTTTTGGTACCATATTTTGAGACTCAATCTGGAGACTGTACAAGGGTACCCAACAAACCTTTGAGGGAAAGAACAAAGCAACATGGGAATATGAGCTTCCAAGAGTTCTGCAGGTAGGTAGATGGAATATTTGTGATAGAACAACGGATCGTACGAGTAATGAAAAACAGTGGAAATATGATTGTACAGTAACTCATATCGCCTATAACGTGACAATCAAGAATGACGGCCCTGGGTCACATAACTGGGCTGAGGTATGGGGGCTTTGCCTTGGGTGACTACATCTCATCACTGGTAAGGGCTAGATACTGATTGCTCGATACACCGGATGCCTACCTTTTTCTCCACAAGTCCCCCCCCCCAAAGTGTCGCTTGCCACACAACAGGGTGACGATCATCCCAGGTATATCAAAACTGGCTTGTGAATTCAACCCCCTGGGGAAATATTTCCAGAACGGCCCCTCATGGGGGAGTGATTTTTACTCTAAAAAATGGTCAAACATACTGTTATTTACAGTGTTTTTGTGACCAGTGTTTTCATGAAAATTCACCCTCCTCACGGGGTGCCGCTCTCCACAATCTCCACAATATTTTTATCAGTTAGGATCCTCATCCCAAATTGGGTTGAAAACAAAGAAACATCTAAACGCTGTCGCCGAGGAGCGAAGAGGTGTCAGAGACCCCAGGCACCTCCAAAACAAAGGCAAAATTCTCAAGGTCACGTTCCACCTTAGCAAAAACCATTGGGCCATAGGTTCATCCAAATGAAGAATCATCCCAGCTTCACTAAGTGAATGTATGATGGCTATTTGACATCCACATCTCAGACACACATCCGAGTGGGTCTGCATTTTTTCTTTGTACCCTCCGGTAATCAAACGTGGCAATAGGACAGAACAACATTTTTATATGATGATTTTGCCAACTAGAAATCTCCATAGGGGATTTCAACCCACCTTGATTACCAGAAGGTAATTGCTATCACCCAGGCACCTGTCTGGTCGGGTGCCGTGACCTGGGAACCCCCACCAGGAAAGCTGCATCGCTGCTGCTGAAGCCCAGCAGCGGCGACGGATCGGGCCAGCTGGGCGACAATGTCAAGCGGGCCTACAGGGACAGCAACGGAGAGTCATAGAGACGGGCAGTATTTGTTCCACATTTTTTTGTGCTTTATTATTAAATTATCTTTATTTAACCACAACTGTTTTTGTGGGTTATTGATGTTTCCTAATTATCCCTAACTATTTTTTGTTTGTGATTTAACCATAGCTAGGTTACTGTTCCCTAGTTACAGGATACGTCCCAACTAATAAATAAGTGGCATATCTCACCATAGTTCTAGGGGACGCATATATCAACTTATAGAGGTTATTACCATAGAACTACTGTAATGGAGGTTAGAATACCATGGTAATACCCATGAGCAGCCCAACTGCACCCCTTAGTATGGATGTTGCGATGGACTGTGGAATTCCCAATGCTACATATGGTACAAATGCCGCAGTTTTACCTGAGCCAAACACCCATTTTGAGTAACAGAATCTGTGACAACAAATCACCGAACATCCCATATGTCCGTGCGTAAGTTTCCATTTTGCCTGAATAACAAAAAACATTGTTTCGAAACAACATCTATTAACCATTAATTATATATATATATATTATTATATATTATATAATGTATATATATATATTATATATATATATTATATTATATATATATTAAATTATATATCATATATTATATATATATAGTTCTTGGCTGGTTAAGTGCCCCAGTTTGACTTGGTGAACCCCCAACGTCTTATAATGACTACTTGTTCAAAATTCATCCATGAGTAAAGCAGACTTGCTCCCCAGACTATTCGATGGTTTAGTCATTAGTTTTCAACACATTATCCGTTAAATTGACCATATATATATATGTATGTATATATAGATATATATATATATGAATATATATATATACACACTCTCTCTTTCTATATAATATATATATATATACATACGTATAATTACTTGTTGCTGGTTAAGCCCCCCAATTTCGCTGGTGAAGTCCCCAACGTCTTCGGGTAAGACCCACAACATGTTCACCGAGGCGCCACAGCATCGATGCTATAGCTGCACAAGGTGCGACTGCTGGAATCGAAGCCCAACTTTTCGGCCCAGGAATTCACGGTGACCTGCACGGCTTGATAGAAGTGATGCAGACGTCACATATTCTATGTGTATGCTATATGATATATGTAGATATGATATGTATATATATATATATATGTCAAACTAGCCTTGTATAACTTGATGTTATATGTATGTGTTGATATGGTATACAGTTTTCAGATATATGATAAGTGTGTATGTGTATATATATATGATATTATATGTGAAATGTATATGACAGCATATGTGAAATGTATTCAAATGCATATGTAGTACATATTACATTTGTTATGTGTATATAGTTGTTCTGCAAGTGTATTGTATTTATTGAACACACGTATGATGCGTATAAAACAAATACTAGATGTATAATTTTGCATAATGTGTAGATGTATATGTACAATGTACTATATATAGATTATGATATGTTATGTATCAAACTTACAAAACTGTGTATACATATTATATATATATGTTACAAATTCGGATTGGAATGAAGAGGCTTGGAGTCAGGGCAATTATTGTATGTCACCCCTTTGCTTTTTCCATGACTGTCAAGAGCACCACTATCGGTTCATTCTCAGTCGGACCAGCCCCAAACAAACGATTCTAGCAATCTGCACATGCTGTGCTCAAAAGTATCCGCCTCCATCCGCCTCCAATGTTTGATGGTTTAAGACGCAACAACACATTATCCAAATAATATAACATGCTGGTACAAGATGGTACACGTATATAGGTAATGCTTCCATAGCCATGTGTAAAAGCCACTTGTCATGGCACCAGGCCATCCCGTTCTAAGGCAGCGGACCAGACCGGGAGTCGTCAGCATGAAGGGCGAAGCATAGGTGACTTGACCATTGAACCTGGGAAGATCTGGAAAAAATTGGATTGGTCTAAGGGACCCATTTACAGGAAACCTGGAAACCCTTATATTCGGTGGATTTTGGTGGCTAGACATGCTAAGACCCTGATTTCCATTGATATCCTGTATTTCCCTAAATCCATCTAGTGATGGAAAGACCAGTCACATCTGTCACTCTGAGGACTTGTGGTTTCAACATGTTTCAACAGTTTGAAAGTTGACACCCGATACGGTCAACAGGTGCGAGACATGCAATCGGAAACAAGACAATCCGGGAGGTGGGTGATTGCGTGGTATGTGAGTGTTGAAAAATGTGTAGAGCCTGTAGAGCCAAACTTTTGGCAGGCATTATATTTGGTTGATTTTGGTTGATTTTGGTTGACTAACTTCTCAAAATTCTACAGTTTTTGATTGTGATTATTTCGCACAATTGGCTTTGCTTATATAACACACGTCCATGAATTATTGGCTCAGTTCAATCCAATGATCTCGCAGAACAGAACCAAATGAGTTGGAAGAGCCTTGATCCAATTACCCTCCGGCAATCAAACATGGCTCGCTGGACAATCCCCAATGATTTTCCCACGATTGGCTGCATCTCCATTTAGTTCGGGGTTTCGCAGCCAGCCACGTTTGATTACCGGGTGTTCTGCAAGCTGGAAGCCCTTGGATCTCATAGAAAATGGTCGCATCTGGCTGCTGATCCACCAGCAACTCCACCTGACGCCAGCAAGGAGATGTTAGTTCATTTTTGCCGGGCATGTGCCAAGCCGCAAGGGAGAAAACACAGCTTGGTACAGGGCGGAATGGGTCAAAAAAAATGTTTGGGATACCCATTTTTTAACCACATCCGTACAACTATTAACGACTGGTATACAGTAGAAAAATGTAGAAAGTACAAACACTGATGATGACAACAATTGGATTGCGACGACGATGATGATGGTGACGGTGATGATGGTGATGGTGATGGTGATGGTGATGGTGATGGTGATGGTGGTGATGACGATGACGATGACGATGACGATGATGATGATGATGATGATGATGATGATGATGATGATGATGATTGTGATGATTGTGATGATGATGATGATGATGATGATGATGATGATGATGATGATGATGATTGTGATGATGCTGATGGTGATGATCACGGTAGCGGTGATGATGGTAGTGGTGATGATGGTAGCGGTGATGATGGTGATGATGATGGTAGCGGATGGTGATGGTGGTGATGGTGATGATGGTGATGCTGGTGATGGTGATGGGTCTTTGATAAACATCTTCTGGTGATGATGATCCGGCACAGTGTCATTCGTGAGATGCTGAGGATCAGCAAAAACATGTAGGTGGTTCCAAGGAATCCGATTTCCTGGAACATGACACTCTTTTTTAATGATCCTATCCCCCTATGAAAAACACCCCATTCTATTGTCCCGCATAAGTGTAAATCCCCTACTCATGGTTTCGGGGGGAAGGGATTGTTATCCTGATTTCATATATACACAGTATGTATATACTATATGCGTGCATCTCAAGGTTGGAACCTCCCTGACTCGAACAGATGAACTACAAAACATGACAAGACCAGTTCAGACATACTCACATAAGTCCAATCCAAGAACCGGACTAGTTGTTTGTAGCGTTTTGCACACACGCAAGATCCGGTGGGGTGGGGCGGGGCAGGGTTGGGATGTTAACACGTTCACCTGCACTTGCACACACACACACACTGTTACGCTACACACGTTTTCGGAAAGTTCGCACACATTCTTGATGCTCCGCTATATACGTCTTCTGTATAGTACACTGTACACTTGCACAATCTTGCACACATACTTGATGCTACGCTACACACGTTTTCGGTAAGGTTGCAGACATTCTTGATGCTGTCTGCAAAGACTGTCAGCAAGTTGACATGAATGAAAAGAATGCCTGGCGCTGTGGCGAAACGCAAACCACATTAAAAGACAACACTTTTTTGAAGGTCCGCATTCTGTGAAATGAAGCTTTGATTGAGGCCAAACGACGATATTTTATGAATAGCACTGTAAATGAAACACACAAGCAACCAATGATGCTCCAAAACACTGGAGAAAAGCCACGTTTCAAAAGCATCAACGATATGGAAAAACTGGGCCAATTTTCGGTCCGTACGGATGTTTTTGCCCTGTTAATATGTATCAATTCTCATACTTATCAGCAATATTCCTGATCTGACTCCTTAGCAGCAACAAGCAAATCTACTGTATGATATTCTATGGTTCATAAGCGAAAACTCCTCATGACAAAGGATGCTTCCTGAAATTTTCAAAACAGTGATTAAATGCATGTCCATCCCCGAAATGATGGAAACAATCATCGACAGGAGTATTAAGGTTAATCCAGCATGTGTTACTGGAGCACTTCGTATATTAGTCGTATGTTCACTCAAAAAGAAAGGGATGAAAAGGGTAAACCCAATCATCAACCATTCATGTTTCGGACATGTAGTCTTGATCGACCTTACTGTAAAATAGAAATCACTACAAGTGAATAAAAACCAGGTCCCCTACTGTATCTCTATGGGTTCAGAAGCATCGAGGCAAGAGCCAGACCTGCACTTCCAGAGCATAGCTGCTGCTGGTCGACAAATTGCCAGACGCAACCTCCAACCCAGAGCCAGGGTAGACGAGCAAAATCCACTCTTCAAGGGTTTAGATTTTTGGAATTACTGCAAGCCCAACATTAAGTATAAGCAAAACGGGAATCAAATGGAATGGTACATCAGAATCAAGGTTGGAATTCACCAACTCAACTATTTGGCAGAATCAAATGTTGATTTTGGGACATGTATCAATTTATGACAATCATTCATGGTTTCGTTAATTATTGTATGGTAAGGTTCTTGACTCACCCAGAACTATAGAAAAGTTGTCGAATACAAACAAAATTGCAGACTTGGGAATATTCACAAACCCAATTAGATGGGACATGGCAGTACTGGTTAGCAACTTGGTTATAGATTATTTATAAACCACTATATTATATCATTATATCCCAATAATGGCCATTTACTGACTAGTTAACTAACTCCACGGCCCATCTAATGGTGCTAGCTGGCTATCCAAATTTGGTTGAATCCCAGAAGGCAGAGCTGATGACTCTGTGCTAACTGGCTATATCAACCACATGGCTGGGTTGCACATCCAAGCAAACATGGTAGGTGATTCCATTTCGAAAAACCATTGTGTCAATACAGCTTCATCATCCCTAGGTAGAAAAGGAACACATCTCAGACCAGCAACATGCAGTTACAATAGGTGCACGGATGTTCTGAAGGCGAGATTACTATGATGATACAATAACAACCGCTAGCAAATACTGGTGATAAATAAGGAGTTATGGAATGTTATGGATATACTACATATATTTATATATATACAGGATCGCTCTGATATAATTAACTACATTTTAATCAGGATGGGGCTTGGTCGCTGTCAGACTGCCATATCGAAGGGTTCTTTGAAACAGATCAGACTTACTATGATCCAACGAGAGCCGGGTTTGTGGTTTCTTGTCTACCTCCACAAAAATAAGCAAACTGTGAGCATCAGTCTAGAGTCTAGACTAGATGTGGGTCAACCCCAAAGAACCGACTGACACTTGTTTCATACCTTGGCACGACCACCCCAAGTCTCTATTCTTGACCGCTGCCATTCTTCATACTTGATGAAACCAATTGTGTTGTTATTTTCTTTCTAAACCTGGTTACAAGAATCTCTGACAGAGTCTGAGACTGACCAAGATCGCGTCGAACAATTTAAAAAAATGAAGTATTGTCCACCTCTTGAAGAGACAAACACTTAATTCTGCTTGAAACCAATCAGGCAAAAAACATCAGTCATCTGGGGTCGTCTTCCGAAATGTGAAGCCACAGAGCCGCTGAACCAAATCATCCAGTCAACTTCACATATTTCCCCATCAAAATCTGGCCCAAAAAAAATGAGGATAAATCCCGAACAATCTGCGAATATCCAGCAAAGATATCTAAGATATCTATGATTCCTGGTGAATCTCACCCATTTGGGTCATCATTTGGGGAGATTATATCCCCCCACGACCGTCTGGTTGGTCGTTTGACCAAAACCTTGGCGAATCCCATTGAACGATACCTCCGGGATCATCATCCCAAACGATGACAGCCGATGACCGGATGACCGTCGTTGAAATCACCAAGCAATAGTGAAGATAGCCAGAATTCGATGGATTTACCTATTAAAAATGGTGATTTACCTATTAAAAATGGTGGATTTACCTATTAAAAATGGTGGATTTACCTATTAAAAATGGTGGATTTCTAGCAATTTCTTGCCCATATTCCAGGGCCGAACATATTCCATGCCAAAATAGCTGGGAAATTTCAGGGAATTGCGAAGACCCCTTTCAGGTGAAATTTGTATTTCATACAGTTTGCCA
>Ga0126342_10006821_pt1:0-2500 | contig 20320 bp, 18 predicted proteins | sample Cyp1metagenome_FD_92528 | JGI IMG/M metagenome (GOLD analysis project Ga0126342, IMG submission 92528) | Coral microbial communities from Lord Howe Island, Old Settlement Bay, Australia - Cyphastrea 1 metagenome | ecosystem: Host-associated > Invertebrates > Cnidaria > Coral ...
AGAGAACACTGTGGATCGCGGGTCGCAGTTGAGCAAGGACGACGAGGACGACGAGGACGACGAGGAGGACGAGGAGGAGGAGGAGAGGAGGACGAGGCAGGAGGAGGCGGAGGAGGAGGAGGACGAGGAGGCAACTGACATAAAATCTAACAACCCTCACCTGGCAGGTGGGGAAAAAAAAAACATAGAGGGGGGACCCCCCTTTACTATTGTCGATGTAACATTATGCAAATATGGATGATATTTCAAGTGCAAATGCAAACGGCCCAATTTTTGGCAATATTTTAATATTAGGGGGAAGCTTCAAAATCCAATTTTTGGCAATAGTTTAATTGCGTTATATAAAGAAAAATAATTGATTTTGAGATCGGAAAAAAAGTTTTTATTATTAAGGGTTTAATTTTATTTTATTAGGGTTCCCTAATAATAAATACACCCCTAATACTAAAAACTACCTGCCGTGTTTAGTAAGAGGGGGGGCGTTTAGTATTAGGAGGAAGGGATTAGTTTGGATATAATGCATGACATCAACCATTGAGTAACGCCACCGCAACCCCACACTAGCCAGGAGTTGGACACCTAAAAAAAAATATACGCCATTTACTCATCTAGAATGTCCTGGAGAAACTGTAACTTTTTGGGAATTTGGGAGCCCCTGCGCTGGCAAAGTATCGCGGGAGGCCCACCTTCCTGGAATGTCCTGGCAAGATGCTCATCACGTAGATCGGAGATCCGGGGAAAACTTCTTTGAGTTTCCGCACCTCCCAGGGAAAAGCAATGCGTCAGATGTTTGCGAAACGCCCAACATCCCAATCCCACGGACCTGATCATGGAATTATATGGAATTCAACCGTTTGCAGCCTATCATGAACACCATGCAAGGATATCAAGTGCAACTTTGACGATGCGGAATGTTGCTTGCAGGTTAATTCTTCCACATATGTCGTTTCTGAAGTGCCACCAAAATCATGCAGGCAATGCAAAACAATATAAGACACAACAAAGATAAAACAAGGTCCATAATACTTCTTAATTAGTTACACAATAGCAAAACATGGCAAAACAATGCAAAACAGGTGAACTGATGCAAACTCCAAGCAAACTCCATTTCTACGACATCTAGTGACTTGCCCTTGACCTGATAAAACACTGCAGCTGGCGAATGAAAAACGTGCAAATAGAAGCCGTAGAGCTTTCGACCGCTGCCTGAATGACAACGCAGGACCCAAGGTCTTCTGGAACAAGTGTCGAGTCAAGGCTGCTCTTCACTGATCCATTCAAAGTAAATCGAATCAGTCGCGACCAATCATTTTGTTGGGAGATTCTTGGGCAATCTTGGACCCTTGAGACACAAAAGAAGATCGTGGACAACCATGGACAAGCGACCATTCAAATGAGGTAATTGACTTAGTTCGCCTGACTAGCAAATCTGGTTGGTGGTTTCAACCCCTCTGAAAAATATGAGTCAGTTGGGATGATTATTCCCAATATATGGAAAGTCATAAAATTCATGTTCCAAACCACCAATCAGAAATGGTTTTGAGGAATGGGCCCAACTTCTTAAGACTTCATGACTCTTGGATTAGTGCAAACCTTCAGAATGGTGACCTCAAAGGGTTTGGCTCTGCAGGACTGAGCCAAGCGCGTAGCATGTAGCAGCTGTAGCACAAGTCTCTGGTGAATTTGGAATTATGGGAGAATCAACACCCTAAAACGACCAACTTCAATGTGGGTGTTCATGCTTTCGTTTTCCGCTGCTTGTTTGCCATCCCAAAAGATTCACATGTTGGTTTTACATGGTTTTAGCCTAGTTTTAGCCCTTGACTGCTTGATCACCCCAAACCCCAAACCCCACCTGGGACTTCCGCTGCGGCTGCTGGGGTGGTGTCCACTTCATTGACTGCATAGCGTGGGTGCAATTTGTGAGGCTCACCTGAGCTGCCCAGCTCTGTCACTCCCCAATCGCCTGCAGTTGTGGTTGGAAGCTATACATGAATTCTGTACCGCACCTGCCGGTAACCCCTTGCTGATGCATTGAGACATATTGAGACTATACAGTCATAGATAGCATCCACCCCCAGAGTTGTGCAATGCTGTGCAGCAGCTAATAATTCAAGCAACTGCGAACTGAGGATCTCTGATCTCGGACACACTTCTCATTTGCCGACATAGGCCCACATGTATGAAACAGGCACCATCAAACCGCAGAAAGCTTAAGAATCAAGTTGAAAGCTGTATACTTTCCATTGTCCCCATGGCCCCTGTTCCTATATTTTCATGCATTTTGGGGAACAACGCAAGCAGCAACACGTCCCCCTGGAACGACCGAGGAGCACAAACTTCCAATGTCTGGGTGGCAGGGCTCTTTTGCCAAGTTGGGGTGATACCTCTTCAGCATCAAATCTGAGTACCTGAGGTTCAGCGCAAATGATGGCCCCATATGGCCCCTACCAGACTAGAAGTTGGATTTTGTTTCAATTAGTTCATCCATTTAACTGGT
>Ga0126342_10006821_pt1:7500-20320 | contig 20320 bp, 18 predicted proteins | sample Cyp1metagenome_FD_92528 | JGI IMG/M metagenome (GOLD analysis project Ga0126342, IMG submission 92528) | Coral microbial communities from Lord Howe Island, Old Settlement Bay, Australia - Cyphastrea 1 metagenome | ecosystem: Host-associated > Invertebrates > Cnidaria > Coral ...
CTCCTGGTGGCACGAGCCAAGCCAAATAGCTAAGATCTGTTATTCCTTATCTTTCTGTCTCTATTATAGGATGGCCATATCTAAAGGATATCTGTTATCCAATATTGGCTTCATATCCTATATACAGAATCAACTATGGGATATCAAGCAATAAGAGAATCACCACAGATGATCCTGCATGGATATCTGCCGAAGAGCTGGGCCAATCTTGTCACAGTAGTCTTGATTGGATGGACCAATGGGGGTCTGAACATTCAACTTAAGTGCACATGGAAATGAACATCTTAAAACCAATATATATATATAATATATATATATCAACATCGTCATCGTCATCGTCATCGTCATCGTCATCATCATCATCATCACCATCGCCGTCGCCATCATCGTCATAGTCAAGAAAATAATGATAACAATGCATTGGTACTGGTACTTACATAAACATATATATATATATATATATATTCATCATCTGCAGCATCGTTGCCGTTGCACTACTGATGCATCACCCAGCTGCAGCTATCTTTTGGCCCGCGAACGTTCGCAAGCGCATCAGACGACTCAGGAGCCCTGGCTGGACAGGACATGATCTTCACAGGCTCCCTAGCCCCTTGGCAGCCTTGGCTGCTCCCATACCTATGAATGGGCTGATTTATGGGCTGAATTATGGGCATTAGGGTAAAGCACTGGGAAAGGTGGTGTTCTGGAGTGTTCTGCAGGTTGCACCTTTAGACGTCATGTGCTGAAACCAGCAGAGTAGGGAAGTCAGTTGGATGACCTCTGGAAACAATAGTTGCATCCATCATAAGTTGAACGCTAACACGAGGGATTTCCATGAAATTCGACTTACTGACTTAACTTAATTACTGCACATGGTTGTTTCATATTGTTTTGAGTTGCGACTGACGACCAAGAATGGAAGAATCATCTCACAAAAAGTCGTGCATTTATCCATTTGACGCACTTTTTGGCAAAAGAAACATCCCATTCCCAAGTCCAGAGCCTGCTCTTCCCCTGGATTAATTCCCTCAACAAAGCATTAGTTGAAGCCAACCAAAACATCCACCTCCGGCCCCGGCAATGGGCCTGTTGCACATTGGAAAAGCGCCCCAATAGCTCCTCCATATCTTCAGAGTCGCTGTCCGATGGCTCCTCGCCAGTCTTGCGCCGTTTTTCCTTTCGCTCCTGGAGAGGATCAAGTCGACCACCGCCAATGGGAACTGCATCATTTTGGGGAAAGGCCTGATCCAGCACTGGAATATGGTATGCAAAAACAAGGCGGGCAAACCCAGCAGTCATAGTATTACTCGCATTCGCTCACATTTCAATCAACTCAAGGGAAACCGTTTTTGATCAACCAATCAACCATTCACTAGCATTCGCTAGATTTCGCGAATGTCTCTTTTTGTTTCTTGCCCTTACCAACCAGTCAACCGATCCCTACAACCACCGGAGAAATCCTGTTCTTCCGCTTGCAACGCTTCGGGCGCATAGGCTTCCCCCAAGGACCAGGCGCGTTCGCCACCTGGGAGCCGTAAACGATGACGTTTGGATGCATAATATCTGGCCTGGTTGGATATATATATATATAAATATAATACAGATACATAACAATGATATACACTAATATAATATACACATGATAATTTAACTAACTAACTAACTAACTAACTAACTAACTAAATAGCTAGCTAACTAACTAATAACTAACTAGCTAGCTAGCTAGCTAGCTAACTAACTAACTAAATAACTAACTAATAACTAACTAACTACCTACCAAACTAACTAACTAACTAACTAACTAACTAACTAACACCGATTAACTATATACATAATATATATATATATATATACATATATACAGGTTCACACAGTGCATATAATACATGATGTAATGGTGCAACAAGCGAAAGTACGTGATTGAATGTTTGAACATGTACCATGCATTAAAAGCCACATGCTGACCTACGAGTACCAGCCATGGTGATGAAACAACAAAAACGCAACGCTGCCCAGAACACCAAGGAAAACACATGTGTTTGTCTCCTTCAGCACCTTTCGCCTTTCAAACTCCATCAAGCCCACAGCTGGGTGAAGTCGACTTGTTGAACTTAAATCTGGATTCACTGGCAATATTGGCAAAATATCTTGAAATAAGCCACCGTAGAACTGCACAAAGAGTGCATTCACTCGGTACTTCTCGGTCTCTGGGAGAGCATTCCTAGGCATGCTGGTGCTGGCATCTGAGACATACTGCTGGCATTCCTTACGTTCCTTTCATGGGGGACCCAACACTAGCAGTATTAGCAGTGGTATCGGGATACGGATACTTTTCCAGTGGAGCCACCCTCTGTCTCGATGATGTTTCCAACATTCAACCCCCGAGCTTCAGGGCAAGCATCAGTGCCCCTCTGTAGAATCCAGCCACTGCTCGAGGGGCCTAACAAGGCCACGGTTTCTTTCGCGGAATTTCAGGTGCAGGAGCTCTCAATTGGAGGTTTTCCATGGCATACCTACCATATCCTACCATGGTATGTCTATGGAAAAATTACCATCTGGTTATTTAACATAGCCATGGAAAATCACAATTTTTACTAGGTAAACCTCTATTTCTCTGGGCCATCTATACCATGGCGATGTTAGTCATAGCCAGAGGGTACAGGGAAATCTCCCCCCATCAGGAGTCCTTAGAGGATCTACCTGGATTCCTGGTTTTTACCGTCCTGCAGATGGATGACTGGGGGATGGTTTATGAAATTGTTTTAATTATATACCCATATTAACTTAATATATATATATATATATACATAATCTATAATCTATTCAGATTTCCTGAAACATGACACGTTGGCAGCAGCCAGGTTGCCAAGACTTTTCAGGACACGCATTTTTTTAAGGCTTTGGACTTAGACACCGCGACGTTCAAGCGCCTGCTACTTCAACGTTCAAGCGCTAAGATTCGTCCCAAACGGCTCTGAGGGAAACTCCGCGGGAAACCGAGGGCTACTTGATGGTAAGCAACAACATCATGATTTCAGATGATTTCCAGTCAAACTGACTGGTAACCATCCCGGAAAGAAAAACACAATGTCTGATCCCGCTGGCTCCGGATGCGTCGGAAGGTACCTTCGGATGGATGAATGGTGTGGCCCCCACATCGATATCTACCTTGATCATCCCCAAGAACCCTTTAGTCAGGCGTCAACTTAGACGACTAAGTCGTGACTCTCTCTCTCAACTTGTTTTGAGCTATAAGTATAATATTCCATGATCAACTACACATACCACTTATAGTGATATTATCAACTATATATTACCATTATCAACTAATGTGGGTAAAACAATGTCATAAACCAGCCATTCAGAATGGCAAACATACCACCTATATACCACCTATAAAAAATGGTGATGACAACTGGGGGATGGTTTATGATATAGTTTTACCCACATTAACTTAATATATTGTACAGTAATCTATAATCTATTCAGAATTCCTGAGAACATGGAAGCAACAACATGCTTATAGTGATATGATCAACTGATCAACTATACCATTATCACTATTCCATACTATTCCATATATCATGCCTTTCTTCCCTGAATTCCCATAGGCACTGGCGGCCTCAAGAGCCAATTCCTCGGCCTTCTTTCGCTCGCGGATGATGTCCAGCTTCAGCCTACCCGCTTCGGGGTGGAGCTAAAAAGATGTGGCTGGCTGCAAAGGAAAATAAAGAACACCCTATAGACTATAGTTATCTAGGGTTTACAAATATATACGTATATATGTACATAGTGTGTATATATTTCTATATATACATATAGTTGATGGAAAATCAATGAGATATCAGTTGTTAGTGGAATGATTGTGAAATTATGATGATTATGGGATATATACTCTCTGGGAATCAAACTTGGCTGGCTGGAAATCTGTTAAAAAATATGGGAAAATTCACTATAAATGGAAGTTTATCGCTTGGAAAATCCTCCAACTGAATGAGGGGTTTCCAGCCACGCCACATTTGATGACACCGAGGGTAGCTCTAGGAATTCCAGCTGATCAACACATGTCCCACTTAAGTGAGCATTGCAGGTACATGGTGTACCGATAACTACACCCCATTGTTTTTCCCGAAACCGAATGATCCAAATGAATCCAAATGATGTCAGTATGGTGTCAGTTTTGGGGTTCCGGACTTTTTCTGCACAAGTCGAACTTTTTTGGGATGACTCAACCAGGTCATGACTCCACAACGCGTGACCAACTTGATGGTCGAGCGTCGCCATGATTCGCTTCTGGGTTCCGTCGCCCACACAGCGAAAATTCAGTCCCAAATGTTTACCTGGATAGCAGGGAACACATTGGATCGCAATTCCGTTCAAACAAAGGGGCCAACACGAACCAAGGGGCCAACACGAACCAAGATTCAATGCTTTACTGACTTTGCTGGAAAGAAAAGGGATGCGTCTTAATATGCACCACCACAAGGGGTCATAAATGGATATAAATGGTAGGAACAATAGACAGCATCATAAAGATATACTATATATCTATATTATATATATCTATCTATCTATCTATCTATCTATCTATAATGATCCCCTGTCATATTTCGGAAGTCTTTCGAGAAAACGTGGCCCTTCCTCCTAATACGTGCAGAAACGTGACAAACACAAATAACATAAAGCTTACCGCAGCCGCACAAATCCTTTGCATTTTGATATCACCCACATCCACCCCACTTCAGCCCATCCCAGGCGCAAATTTGTCGGATATCTTCGCGCCCAGTGCTGTTCACATCAGTTCCAAAACCAAGTTCCAAGCGCCTGGGTTACATGCCACGCGGGACCCAGGGATGCTGGTCCAGGGTGACATGGAATATCCGGACACTTCCCCATGTCAGTTTCTGCGGAGAACTGTTGGATCCAATTTCTGCGAAGAAATCAAACATTGCAGAAACAACATCAAGCAGCCTGTTTGTCGGTCTTTACTTACAGAAGCTTGACGTTGAAGCTGAATTGTGTGCCCAGCTGCATCGGATCGTTGGCAAATTTCTCCAGGGGCTTCCAGTGAGGAGAACTCTGCAAACGATTCCATCCCCGCTGGTAAGCCATGGCGACATATGGCGTCAAGAATGCGTCAAGGGATTGGCTGGTATTGAATTACTGTAATTTAAGTTATTGAATTGATCCTGTAGATTTATCTTCAGGAATGTGCCTGGAGGTGTCAGAGCTGCACATATTGAGGGTCACCATGTCGAAGGGTTTGATGCTGAGATGCTCTCGCTTGATTTCACCGCCATGTCATGTCATGTTCATTGGCTTGAGCCTTCAGTTCTCCCCTTGATGTTGATGAGAGTTATATGTAGTGTGACTGTTGCTCTCTATCGGTTATTACTGGTTGGATATACGACTTGAACTGCAGACCTTTTTTGATGGTTTCCCACCATCAGCATCAGCATCAGCATCAGCATCATCACCATCATCATCATCAGCATCACCACCACCATCATCATAATCATCATCATCCTCATCCTCATCCTCATCATCATCATCATCATCATCATCCTCATCATCATCCTCATCCTCTATAGCAAGTCGGCCATCAGCCACACAAGCTTGCAATTATCCAAACATATCGCACAGTGAGCTGTCCAAAACAGAAGATTTACCATGTCCATTATCCATTTTCAAGGTTGGAATCAAATCCATTTTCCATGTAATTCTAGGGATTCGAATGATATGGGAATGGCTTTGAAACTACTCCCGGCAAATCCAAAGCTGAGATGGGTGACATGTCTTCAAGACTACCAATCGAACACAGGTGGTGCGCCAAAAGGCTTCCGAAACAGAAAAGAACCACCCTAGCCGCCCAAACCGACATAACCACCCAAGATTGGAATCCTCTTATGACTTGCTACACATTTGGTGGCCTGGAATCATGTTATGCTTTCAAGGCAAGGTGGATGAAATTGTGCACCGGTCAGCAACGGCGCGGATCCTTACTGAACTTCTCTCCCAGCATATTCCAGTCAATCTTGGCCACGTTCCTCGCAACGCGGCAGAGGACTGTATGGCATGTCCCACCATTTCCGCCTGCAGAAGTTCCATCTACCAAAAACAACTCATCTTTGTAAATTGAATTGGGCTGAGTCCGAGTTCATCATCCAATATCATCCCAAACAATTCGTGCTGAAAATTGGGAGAAGATAAAAAACACCTTGAAACTACTAATTAGTAAATCAGGGTTCATGTAGAATGTATCTGGTGAGCCATTGAATCTTAACCAAGACTCTCATCCGAAAACGCGTCCAGCACTGCAGCGCTTCGGTAGTAGGAGCCACCGCACAACCCAGCCTCCCCGAACTGCAAAGGCTTCACCAACGTGGAATCAAAACCATTCAAAACCTATGTCCAAACCGTTCCAAGATCCACATCATCACCATGAATTCAATCTATATTCAATCTTTAAAGTTGAGAACAAGAATAAAATAAACACATACACAGCACATGAACAAAAGGGTGAAATGCTGTCCAAACATGTCCAGACCATGGTCTATACATGTCCACAACCCAGCATCCATGTGGGCATCGTCATCCCCATGGACCCATCCGCCTCCTGATTCTCCCGGGTCCACTTGAAGCCGGGCTGCCGCTCACGGGCTAAGTTCTGCACCTAATGCTGCTAGGTCAACGGTTTTTTTTGGCTTTGCATTTGGCAATTTTATTTGTTTCAATATGTTTTAATCATCAACAATTGGGTGTGGATTTCTGATTATTTTTGTTCTTTGGGTATGTCTTGGGCCTTGGGTATAGCATTGGGCATGTGGTAAAACCAACGGAGCATGGAACAATAAAGACCGTTATTGGGCGGTATGACAATTAGAGCCAAAATTATGCAAATCTAAGCGTGCCTCAAAACCGGTTTGTTTTAACAACCGACGGATAAACCCCTTGTTTTGGTATGGTAGCTCAATAGCTACCATATCTGGCAAAACATCATGGTAAATGATGGCAAACGAATGGGGTTGACGGTTACCACATTCAAAGGATCCTCTATTTTAACAGTCTCGAAGTCCTGCCAGCTATACTGCCAGCTATTTCCCATCAACAAACACCCATGAGGAAGTAAGAACCTCTTTTTATATCTGAAGTAGGGGATCTCTCCAAAATTTGGGTCTGATTCAGGGGTGGTTTGTAGAACATAAATGAACATACACGATCCCTACAATTTATATGCTGTGCATGCCGTGACGCCATATGCCCTTTAGATCCCTTTTGGCAAGGGCCCAATTTGACCACAAAGCCAGCATATCTCAACAAATATATACTTGATGGGTTGCAAGTATAGCTGCATTACCAAAAGGAGATTGAACTCACGGCCGAAAGACAATCCCAAATCCCAACACGCTCTGGGTGTCCCAACGTACTCTGCTCCCGCAAAGGATCGTTCCTGCACCCCCATGTGCTCCCAGAAAAAGATCAAAAAAGTGTATCTGGGCTAGGGGCTCTTCTCTCCCAAATCTTCTGACGTATGGGTGGCTGAAAATAAGCCATACTTCTGATTATCAATTTATGAGGGTTTTAACGTGTTTGAACCATGGGAGTTACTGGGATTTCCACCCAGCCGTTGCCTTCACTCGGAGCCCACCAGCATCGAACTCTGGCGTTGCCTTGATTCGTCCGTGGATCCTTGGCGGAATCGCTGCGATTTTGACGATGTGGCAATGGGGAAGCACCATCCTGACAGCGGCTATTGATGATATTGGTAAATTATCTGAAAAGCAGTGATGAACAAGGATTTATGGGATCTTTTTTGCCGTATTTCAGTACCGGAGGCCCATTGTGGAAACAGCAAAATAATACCAAATAGATCCAATCTATAATAGAGTGAACAGATATGATAATACAAGTAACTCAATTTTGAGAAACTAACAGAAAGGCACAAGGCCGGCCCTAGGCCAAGTCCCGCCACGAAAGTCGCTGCGAGGTACGTGTTGTCGGGTTCCAGGAGGATCACAAACTCTGATTTCCTGAAGCTGCGAGGTCCCCCTGGGATGTGTTGGGTTTCCTGCACCGAGGAGACAGGCCCCCGAACAATGAACCTTCATGAGGCAAGCCGTAGATGTTGGTTGGAACCTTTCCGGAACTTCGAGATCGATTCATGACAGGCTTACGCCCTGAAGTCCCTATAGAGGCCCCATGTCACCCGAAGGTGAGGTCACGCCAGTCACACCCTACCGGTTTTAGTCCAAGCCATGGGCGTTCCGTATCCCAAAAATGGCAGATCCGATGGGTAACCATCCCGGCCTCAGATAGCAACCACTCACCTAAACTCTTTGACCTATACCGTCCGTACCCCACTGATGTTTCAAAATCGTCCATGCTGCTCAATCAAGTACCCTCTGGTTGTCTCACATGGCTATGGAAGCCATGGTCCATTTATAGGTGTTTACCATTGTTTATTACCTATAGAAGAAAATAGTGATCTTTACATAGCAAAGCGTTCAGTTTAACCACCGGGGTGTCCCACGGTGTCCCACAGTGTCCCACGGTGTCCAAAAAAACGTGACACGCCGTTCCGATCCAAGTCGCAGGATCACCGCTGCATCATAAAGTCGCCGAAGAAAGGGCCATCTGGACACAGCTAGTTCAGGCGGCCAGATTGTTGCCAGCACATCCCAGGTCTATGGTAATTTCATGTAATTTCACGGGGGTTATGACATGTTAACTAGGGTTGGTAAATGATGGTAAACGTATGTAAATGTCCTAATTGGACATCACCCAACTATTGGGGGATTTACAATAATCTCCAATTTAGATGCCCGAAAGTGATGTTCAAAATCCCTAAAACAGGACATTTACAACCAATCTTTGTGTTATAATTATTCCGATCCTCCTAGAATCACCTACCTAATCCACTTAGCTTAGCAGTGGTGCTGCCAAGATGCGGGTGCCAACGGTCATTGGCCGGAGGACACAAGACGAAGCTGCAGTTCTCAAGGGCACACAGGGCGCCGAAATCCATATTGCCTTGGTGGCCACCAAGCCATTACTTAGGTGGTCCCTGGGGGGCCCTGGGAGTAGTTAAGTGTTTAAAGCAATTTCGTGGGTTATAATTTATAATGTGTTACAATCCATTCTTTCTTCAGTTATAAGTTATAAGCCAGTTACTCATCAGTTAACTCAGTTAACTAATCCCAGGACCGATTTGTTTGATGCTCTTGCCCTCGCGCATCAAACTGCTGAGTAACATTCAGTAACAGTTCAGTCACTTTTTTTCCCACTCCTCTGATGGGGAACCTAAGGTCACAACCCAACAATAACAACTGGCTGGTCACCTTTCAGGGGCCTCAACTTCCCCAATATCCCAATCCAGCCAAGGGGCCGTCGCTCATGACATGAATCCTCAGCTCTCTGGCAATGTAAGGATTCCAGCCACCCAGCAAAACAAGACCACTTAGTAGTACGTAGTAGGGCGTCCGGGGTATGGCATGATATTCGTCCATTTTCTGGATTTAGGGGCAGGAAATGCCAGTTAGAAACCCTTTACAAAGGTTTGCTTCCTGTGCGCCGGTCATTTGTGATGTGTCGTGATGTGTCAGAAAGCTGAAAGAATGGCCACATTTGTGCACATTTGTGCTGCCGAAGGGACGGTGAGCCAGGAAACCACTTTTTCACTTCCTCAGGTTGGCTATTGAATCAACATCACGCCAAGTGCCAGTTAAAATCAGTTAAATGTCAGTTAATCAGGTTTCAGATGATTTTGAATGGAGATCAATCCCTGAAGTTTCCTCAAAGCCACGCTATTGCAAGCACTCAGAAGCTGTGCCGAGGGGCTCGCACTTGATGAATCACTGCTGCTGGGTGTCCATGCACATGCAAGTAGAAGCCATACCTCGGGCGGCGCAACGTGGCGCTATTGCGCGGCAAATGAGTCGGTCCACTGCCTACTGCCTGGATCTGGCGTGTACCATACCAGCATGCCCGAATCCACTGCTAAAATGATGAATTGGAAAAAACACGATTTAAGTCCCTTTCAACCTTCAATTCATTCATGGCCAAGCACGCACAAAAACATGTTTATTGTTGGGGATGCCACATTTCAAATATTTCAGATGTATTTCTACCAACAAAAAACTCTTGGAAGGGGAAGGTCCTGGAAAAACTGGTGACTTTCCGTGGGTTCACCGGGGCCAAATCCTCCTTTTCTGGATGCAGAAAAGCTATGAAAAGCCGTATGGGCGGGGTGTTCGCAAAGGGACCATCAGTAGGATTCCCAAAAGTGCCAGGTTGAACTAACGCAGCAAACCAAATGATAACCCATCTCCATTTCAAATGTTTGTTACGATGTTGAGGCGCTATCAGCCAAACCAGGGGTGTTTACTACATTATTACGGGGTTTGCCGCATGACACATGTTTCAAGTATATCTGCCATGGTCAAAACGTGGTGGAGGATGGTCGAACCACAATCATGAGGGAGCCCGTATATTGACATCATATACTACAGCAGTCCCTGTAAAAAGAGAGTGGTGAAAAATGGAGGTCCCATTGACGAAGTTTTTTTTTTTCCAAATAGTTAGTGACGATATACCGTTATACTAAAAAGTCTTATGGTCCGATATTATATATTCTTTCTATGATTCTGTAAAACACCAAAAAATACATAACAAATCAGAATCATATCAAACATGCACATATAAAACATATGAGTCCAACCATTTTCATACCGTTCTTATACTAAAACACCAATAAAAAACATCAAAATGGTGGGATGACTTCTGGGATGACCATCCCAATGGGAAAGGTCCAAACCCAAAGCCAGGAGCTGGGAACGGTCTGGAGCTCGTGTTGGCTCCACAGTCGTCCTTGCGGGGCGACTGTACATGTGCCATGCCAGGGTCATGTTGTGGAAATGTCCTTCCAAATGGGGCCGGAAATCGAACGATATATATTGCAAAATGGAGCACAATGGAAAATTCCAAGGGAAAATAACAATGAATTGGAATGGAGCCCCCTATTTTCAGACAAACCCGCTAGTTCCATAAATGTTGAATGAGTTGTCCCATGCTTTCTGCCCTGTCTGAAGGAATGAACGCTTCTCTGGACAGCACTGTTAAGTGTGAAGAGTAGTATCAATCCTGAATCAATACACGCTGGTTGATTCTATAGGGTTGACATGACTGGCAAAAAAAGAAACACATTTACATACATTTACCATTTTTTACATACATTTACCATGCAGTCATGAACATTCGCTCCACCTTTCCCATTTTTTCCGCTTGGCCCAGCCCTGGTTCGGCGAAGGCTCGCTTGGACCGAAAGAGCCTCTGGAGCTGCAGTGGATTGGAGGTCAGAGTTGCTTTCCTGGCCTGGGCGGACAATGAAAAACCGGTTGTTTTTTCAGACAATATCGTCATGTAATTCCAAGGGTATCGTCATTTTGATGTGTAATTTGATGTGTGCAATATATTATACACTTGTACAATTTTCGCAATTAATGTGGCACACACCAATTATCGCTCTCTATTGCCTTTTCAGACCAAGTCTGTCCCAGCCCTGCTGAGGGGCGACACAAAGGCGCTACACAAACATTGGCCATGCCAATTTATACTTGTGGCTTAGTGCGTACGTTTATTGTTGGGTTCGTTTGCAGTACCCGCTAGATAGTTTTTTTGTCTTACAAGGGTGTGTGTGTGTGAGTGTGAGTGTGAGAGAGTGTGTGCGTGCGTTTGCGGGCATATAATAAATATATATATATATATTTATATATCCACATATATTCACAAAATATAACACCCACACAAAGAATGAACATTTAAAAACAAATCCTGAGAAAACAGTGGCCTAAACTCATTGTGTCATTGGTCTAAAAACATTCCCTAAAATAGTGGCAAAGCCACTGGGCACAGCCGGCACAGCCGGCACCACTTCCGCGACGGAGGCCGTCAGCGTGGGTCGTCCCAGCAAGAAAGCGACCTGAGTCTCCAGGACGAGTTTCCAGTGACCAGAGTTTCTTCCATTGATGGCACTGTTAGTAACAGAACATTGAATAAATGTCATATAAATGTCATATCTGTGAAGTCAATGGATTCCAATAGACAATCAATCCATTGAATCCAGCTCTGTGAAGAATCCTCTTGGAGACAGTGAAAAAAAGGCTTCTTGAGCCATTGGGCTAAAGGTTGAAACCATGGCTTCACGTCGATGATGTTGAGTCATGTGCATCTGTGGAACTGTGGAACTTGGAGGGGGAGAAAAAACGCACATAAACATACATAGACATCATCCTCATATCCGTCCTTCGCATCCAAGTCTCCACTTGTGAGCCGACCCTAACTTGGTCTTTGCTTCCTTTTTGAGCTGAAGATTCTGGAGGTTTGTTTTTTGCTCATGAGCTAATTACTCGCCCACATACCGAACATACCAAGCATGCCAACACTTTTTCATGGATCCTCTCATCTTTCCGGATGCACCAACTGGTGGCAGTCCAAACCCTACATCCCGCCAGAGCATCCCTTGAATCGAGCCGCAAGAATGCAGAGCAAAAGGACCCCCACCAAGGTTCGATAAGGACATAGGGCTTTTGGCCGGTGCCTGTCAGCTGGGTTTCTGCGTCTCCACATGAAGGAGAACACTGGGGAAAACAGGTGCCTTTTTTCCTTACAATAATCCCTTCCTCCTAATACTAAACCCCCTCCCCCTAATACAAAACACGGCAAGTAGTTTTTAGTATTAGGGGGGTATTTATTATTAGGGAACCAAAATATTGCCAAAAATGGCAGTTCGAAGCTTACCCCTAATACTAAATTAAAACCCTTA
>Ga0126342_10006822_pt1 | contig 20319 bp, 15 predicted proteins | sample Cyp1metagenome_FD_92528 | JGI IMG/M metagenome (GOLD analysis project Ga0126342, IMG submission 92528) | Coral microbial communities from Lord Howe Island, Old Settlement Bay, Australia - Cyphastrea 1 metagenome | ecosystem: Host-associated > Invertebrates > Cnidaria > Coral ...
AATGGCCTAAGTTACCACCAATATGATTGTGCTTTTCTGGTATGTGGTTTGTGAAGGGGGGCAGTTAGTGGGGGGGGCAGGGCCCAATACATATATATATATAATATTATATATATTATATATATATATATATATACATTGATCATATAGTTATTAACCAAAATCCAACAAATCATCCCCATCTTTCTTGGTGGCCCAACGCCACCATCCTTCGTCCCAAGGAACCGTGGCTCCGGTGTAGATGACGCAATCCGCCACCAAGAGCACCCAGCCGGCCGACGGGACTGGCTGATGCGACACCAGGCCCCTGATGAAACCCATCCGAAACTCACCATGAAATATGGGAAATAGATGGAAAATGATGGAAATATGGAATGTGGGATGAAACTTACCCAAAAAATGTGTTTTGCTTATAGATTTGGAAGATGGAAATAGTCAAATATCACCATAATGTTTTTTAATGCAAATGAAAACAGTCAATCACATTCAATCCCATCTAGAAAGTACGACATCACTTAGATAGACGGAACAAAGTCAGCTGTGCCCTGTGCACTGCCAAGTTTTGCCATCGTGGCCATGGCAATCCCAATACAACGCACATGCAACCCCATTTATAACTATAGTTAGGGAATTCATGAATTCTATCTTTTTGCGGGCTACCATAAATACTAAGTAATAGAACAAGTTCGTAACCTACCCCATGTTTCACCGTCGGATTTTCTTTTTTTGTCCTTAGGGAAGGTCGTTGAGCCGCGCCTATTTCGAACAAGAGGATAGAGCCAAAAATCGAAGAGGCTGCAGCGATCATAAAGACCCACGACTCCTACACAACTCGCGGATGCTTTAAGGGTGCCACCTGGGGAGCCACCTGGGGTTCCACCTGGGCAGGGACAACCAGTTTTCCGGCATATCATCATGTCCTGTCCTGAAATTTACCTTTCATCAGCATCACCTGAGCGACCGCCGGCGACCGGCTCAGAACATGCCAAACACTTGTAGGCAACAAACAGTGAAAAATGATGAAGTCTGATTTAGTTTGAAGATGAGGATGATGAAGGTTTCCAACAGCTTCCGAAATACGATGAAGCTCCGCTGCGGCCATGGTGAAGACCCTCATCTCATGGCATATGTGGCATAGACGTTGACCCGTACTGCTCATACCCATAGCCTGTAGAGGAAAATCACCCCGTTCCCCCGTGTTCCCCACCGCTTTTGCAGAAAGTTGCAGTGGTGAAGATTGACATGACAATGCCCACCGAGCAAACAGCGGTGAAGCAAAGCCCTCGGGAATGGTGGATCTTCCAATGGCGAGTTCAACTATTTCGTGGCCAAGCAAAAATGATCTAGGTCACTGCAAGGATCTGCCAGCAAATTGCAAGCAAGACGCCTGTCCAGTAGGGGTCCCAACCTCGTTTCAATCACTTCAAACTGCTTCTGACCAGGTGAAGGGAGATCTTGCTCCCCAGGCACGGAAGCTCCACAGATGAGACAAAAAATGGTAACTTACCTTATGGATGCATCCAATGAACAATCCGACTTCAACACAAATCTGAATCTTATCACATTAAATATGAAGTCTAATTTTAAGTATCTTCAAGTATCTTCAACTTCAACCCAAAACAACAAAACATCCCCTGAAAAAAAATTAACAAAACATCAGATATAACTAAGTCATGACTTAAGCTATAAAATGTTATAAAACTCCAAAAATATCCAAAAATAGAGTATGACTTCAATTTAACTTCCGTACTTTTCAGTGTCATAACTCCATGTGAACTTTTCAGGCACACTCCGGCCAGGATCAAGGAGATCTGCAGCTGAATGACCATAAAATACTTCCAGCATCATCAAAGTAGACACTTCCACCGCCGCCAAAGTGAAAGGACGTTCCTAGCTGGGATCGATGGTTGGCTCATCCGGTTTTTTTACCTATCGGACCTATCAATGATTTTAGGTGGAAAAGCCATGGAAAACTACCCACCCCAAGAGCTTGCCCAACATTCAAATATGGCAACAAGCCATCCATTACCCCAGAAAATACTAAATATGAATATGAGCACACCAATATAAGGATGCACAGCGAACGAATTTTCGGACGAGTTGCGACTGCGTACCAGATCATGCGCCAAACAATTTCCTGAAGCGGGATGTACCAGCGATTTCGCCACCGACCAAAGTGGGGGGCGACTCGTCAGCTGGACCAGATTATATCATCTCCAGTCAGTTGGTTGCAATCCCCTACAATTAATGTCCATTAACTCCCCATTAATGCCCCCATCATATCCACTGGAGATATCCTAATCATCATCCCCATTAATCCCCAATAAATTTGGCAATGAACCAGGGTATAGCTTTATCCATTGGATTTAATTACCCCTGGTAATGACATTCACAGTTTGCGAACTTGAAAATGGCCCATAGAAATAGTTGATTTACCACTTGTTTCCCTATTATTTTAATGGTGATGTTCCATAGTTATGTAAACGTTTACCGTTCTTAAAGATGGTGATTTTCCATCGCAAACTCCACCAAAAACTTCCACCATCTTCGCTCCTCGCGAGCAGAGTCGGGCAGTTCCTCGGGCTTGATATCGCCGGTGAGGGCGAAGTCGCAGCTGTCCTGCGAAGCGTCGAGCCCAGCGCTTCACCATGGGAGATGTCGAAAAATTGCTTAGGGTTAAAGAAAGTAGCTTTGAACATGGTTAAAAAAAAACTATGTTTGTTGAAACAACATGTGAAACATCAGTTGAGTTAGTTTTCATGTGGATGTTTGGAGAAAATCGAGTGGAAACATCATGAAACCATATTTTTCCCATAGTTTTCCCCTGTAGATGTACGGATGTAGAGTCGTAGAGGTTTCCCGCTGGTTTCCTTTGCATCCGATTCTGGGAGTATGGTAAAGATATTTAAAGAATATCATCCCTGGAAAGAATATGGGCTCTTATCATACCATCTATATGGGTCATCAATAGGTTATCAACTTGTGTCTATTCATATTGGTTTGTCTGAAACGTTGGGAAAACCCCAAAATCATATTTGACAATGATTTTTAGGGCCAAATGTCGGGGTAAAATCCTCAATGAGACAACCCCAACTGAGCGAACCATCAAATGGAGACGAATCAAAATGCTGGGAACCGGGCTGGCAGATGTCCGAATGACAGCCGGGTTGTCGAAAACTGGCAGAAAAAACTGGATACTTCGATGCTCCTACAAACAAAACATGGCCAGTCCATAGTACTATAGCAGACTATAGATGACAGCATACCACAGAGGGGAGGGCTCTGACTTTCACCATATTTTTGCTAACTACCGAAGTTCTCCCCATCCCCGGTGAAAATCCCCGGTTTCGGTTTCGGTCATGACCATCGCCCTTGGGAGGTTCGTTGGGGATCTCCGTGGGCATGATGGAAATGCCAAAGAAACTGCTCACCAAGGCTTGGAAGAGCAGGAAACTCAGCGCCGAATTCCACCGAGGAAGTCGATAAAAGATAGATGTGTGTATAGATCAGTTGTTGTTGTTATGTGTGTATGTGTGTATGTGTGTGTGTCTGTCTGTCTGTCTGTATATGTATATGTATATGTATATGTACATGTATATATATATGTATATGTATATGTGTATGTGTATGTGTATGTGTATGTAGGTAGGTAGGTAGGTATGTAGGTATGTAGGTATGTAGGTATGTATGTAGGGAGGTAGGTAGGTAGGTATGTATGTATGTATGTGTGTATGTATGCATGCATGGATGGATGGATGCATGGATGGATGTATGCATGGATGTGTGTATGTATGTATGGATGTATGTGTGTATGTATGTATGTATGTATGTATGCATGCATGCATGCATGGATGTATGTATGTATGTATGTGAGTATGTGAACTTCAATTGCCTTTCAGTGTTTAGGATTTACTGTAGGATTTTCTAACTGGATACCCAGCGGCTTACACCTCGTTTGTTCATGTTTTTATTGAGGGGCGGCAGTTTCCAGATCATTGGGTTTCATTGCCAGAGCCTCCCTGATGGAATGTCTCCACTGGTTGCTGAAGAGGGAGACTCAAACATAATTCATTCATAATGGGTATGATGGATTTAGAGTTCTATGAACCATTATGACATATTGTGACACTTAAAACCTCTACTGACTTTGCGCAACCAGAGTTTCCGGCACTGTTCAGGTTTGATGTCTTAAAGTTTATATACCTGTTTTGGATGGCAGGACAGCTTTACCTGGGCGGATGAGGTTGGGAACCCGGCACCCTGGGGAAGGACAATTCACTGATGTGTTTGGATTACCCTCTGGTAAACTAACAGCTTTAGCTATGGCAGCTATGGCCCATGAAAATATATATGTTTTACATTGACTCACCTATAAAAAATGGAAATTTTTGCCATAGCTAACTGATTAAGTGTCAGTTTTTTTCACCCGTTGAACAGGCATGAAATATATGAAATTCCAGCTGCATCCAATGCACATGTTGATCCAGGCCATCATAGACCGAGGACTGACCTGGTCGCCGTGTGCGCCATTTGTGGATGGTGCGGTCATAGGATCCCAAGACCATCCACCTTTTGTTTGTTTTACATAACCAACATATATATATATATATACATAATATATATATATATATATACATAATATATATATATGGTACCCACTCCAAGACCTACCTTTTTGTGGTTTTTACTGGTATTTGCCGTAAATTATGCACATTTTGAGCTTATATACTGGTTGGTGGTTGAACCACCCCTCTGAAAAATCATGGAGTTCGTCAGTTAGGATGATGAAATTCCCAACTGAATGGAAACATAAAAAATGTTCCAAACCACCAACCAGTATATATTATATGGGTATGGGTCAAAATTAGGTACCCCAAAATTATGGATGGTTAATACTACACTAGACATTCACATCTGTGGTCCCACATCGGTCTTCTATTTTGACCCACATCCATATCAACAAAATCATTAACCATCATTTATTAAGCAGTATTAACCATAATTAACCATGAATGGATGTTCCAGTCACCACCAACCAGCTTTTATATATATATATATATTTTCATAACACCTGCATCGAGCTGCATCCATTGCTCAAAGTTTGACACCGAAATCAAGCGGGGTCACATTTTTTTGGGCCTCAGGTCCCCAGTTCCCAGTTCTGGATTCACTCCATCACTTCTATCCAGATATCATGAACACCTAGGGATATGTATATGTAAATATATATATATATATACATATATATATATATATACATACATACATATATATATATATATGTATTTATTTCTATAAATGATATATATATATACATGATGTTCCCATGAATGCCCCCCAATGAAGGACACCACCACATGGCCGTGAAAAATCTCCAGCGAGCTTCTCGTTCGCCGTCTCCAGTGACCAAGGTCTTGAGGATGGTGAAGACCAAGGGTCCCACGACAAGACCCACGTTTCGGGCGCATTGGGTCATAATCCTTCAGCAAGCTTTGGCATGGCAGCAGAAGGTGATTTTGTTACATATTTTTTGAGGGGGTTATGAAGTGGCTATTAATAATCAATAAATAATCAATTCAATTGTAATACTTTATTTTTTCTAAAACTCCTGCTCAACGAGAAGGCATTCAATTTTTTGGGAGCTGATGATCAGTTCATACTGGTGAAATCGTGCACTGGCTGTTGATATTGTTGATATCTTCTGCAAATTAAGATCATAATTCCCAACTAAGAAATGTGGCCCACTTTGGGGAGGACTCACTAGAAATCGTCGTTTCTGGTCAGGCCGTTATCAGGTTGGCAAGATTTGCCCAGGTAGACAGAGGGCCGGGAAAGATTCGCAGCACCAATCAAGCTGTGAACATTATGAAACAAAACTGATATTATCCACTGTGCATAAAACAAGTCTCTAGAAATATCTGATCTGAGGTCATATGATATAATCTTATCATCGACTCATTGAAGGAACATCAAGTTTGTTGTTGCTTGAGGTCTTGAAGTTTTTCAAGAGTTTATCATAATCTTCTGGAACAAAACTGAGTCTATCAAATTCCTTCACCACCGTTTGAAAACACTATCCTTGAGAATGCCACAAATATCTCCAGGTAAAAAAACAAACGCATATACAAAATATATATGTATTGGTCAGGTCAAATACCAATTTGTGCTGTGTCAATGTAGTTACAAATATGGGTAGATACGGCAATGTGGAAAACCCAATAATAATAACCCTCCAACTGAAGTGTTTGTACCAACCATGTTTGATAGAATTGAGGATGGCTTATGATGTTTTTTTAATATATATATATATATAGAGTTTAGATATGATTGAGTGGATCACACTGCCAAACGCATTACCCAGATACATTATGAAACATTACCAATCTTTTGAACATATGGGTTTATCAGTTTATCTGAACAAAATGTTAATATACCCGCGACTCTACTATTAATCATCATGTTCCCTCTTCTTGAATGGCCCTCGGGACTCGGGAGTAAACCCCAATTTCCAGACACACAACAAATATCTGCTTCAAATGGTCAGTTAAACAGCATTTCTGCATATTTCCGCGGCTGTTCATCAGCTCCCCAATTTTGGTGGCTGGTTATGCCACACAGATTTTTGGTCAAGCTGCATCCAGAAGGTCTTGCTCTCATGCACAGTGATCTTCGTCCAGAAAAGGATGCCGGGAACCACCGTCAGGGGACCAATAAAGGACGACACTTGAATAAAGGCAAGCATGACCCACCTGAGTACAGTGAAGTGGCAAAACTCTGGTTAGCTCTGGTTTAAAAAAACAGCCGACACACTGTAAAGACAAGTAGTGTATATTCTATATATATATATATGATGAAATACAATATTTATGTGTATATATATATATACATATTATATATGCATATACATATATAATTATACATATGTGCCGAATAAAAGGATGATTTGTATGCCCACGACAGCACATAGCCAAGAAGCCATACCATGTTCACATTGGGGCTGTTGGCGGTTTCATTGACGAAGACGGCTGATGCCAAGCTCAGAAACATGCAAATTACAGGGATGACAATCATCAGTCCACGGACAAAGCGCCTGGATGGAACTTGGATGAAGGGGCCGCAGTTCGTTAGCTAAGCTGGTGCAAGTTTAACTGCAATATATGTAGGATTTTTGTGGATTTTTGGTAGACATCGTATAGTTACGATAGTTAAGTGGAAAAAACAACTTATGACTAGGGGTGCGGTTGAAACCTCTATCTGTGGGCGCACAAAAAACGTTCCGGCTTTCAGATTTTCCATGGAAATCTATTGGAGCCATCAGCTTGAAGTGATGCAGCAAAGGACATGAATTGCTTCCGGGTGAAATGGTCACTTAACACATTGCCCCAGCTAAAGCCTGCAAAAATCGTAAGTTCGAATGTAAAAGAATGATTTGGTCATGATTTGGTCCTGTTTTCTGCATGATCCCTAATTCCAAACCAATATCTGACACCTTTCTCTGGTCACCAAGCAGCTGGTTCCAGCGGGTTTCGTCCACAAGCCATTTGCCAGCCTGATGTGGTTCCATCTCTTGCAGTTGGTGGTAAGGCAAGCCCATAGACGGGTTGATTGATATCCTTTCCAAGTCGGAATGAAAACACGAAGGCAAACTTTGAATGGCAAATCCACCATAAATCCACCATGAATGAGTATAACCACCAGGTATCATTATCCCCCCTATCTATGATCCATAATATGATGCCACTGCAAATTCCCACTAGGTCCCTATAGGTATCATTGTCTACCATCTATGGCAAAATCATGCGAATAGAACCACCAGACCACATCATCAAGTCATGGCAAATACCAGCACCAGATGATCAATCTGTTTGTTGATAACTTCATCTAAACTGTCTATTATGTTCATAGATTTGGTTGTTAAATCAGTTCTATCCCAAGAGTTCTTGGTGAAATCCCGACTTTCTCAGCCGAGATATTTCCAGAGGGCAACCACCCTCTGCTAACCTAAGCTCCCGGCCACCATCGCCAACCTCGGCTGTGCATGGCTCATGGCGCATGGCTGTGCATGACAGGTTATCCGGATCTCATGGACAGTCGCCCATGATGTACTGTAACTGGGTGTAAGGAAACGCTGACAGAAAACGCTGGTGTTCACCCTGTGTCAGTGTTTACTGTACTTTGTTCATGCAGCTCTGCGAGAGGTCTGGAAAATGATTTTGCTGGTGGAAACAGTATTTTTAAAGTTCAGTGTTGCTGCCCTGGCGTGAAATGTCAACCCTGGATGAATGAGCCCTGGTTGATTCATCTAAGGGGTAGTACGTGCCACGGAAGTCGCGGATGTCCTCCAAGAAGTGACTTAAAACACATCAATAATATGGAACCACTCAACTCAACAACCGGTTTACAACAAATACCGAATACATTTCTGTTCATTCCTCAATATGGAAGGGCCTATCAACACTGCTACTACTACTAATAATAATAGTAATAATAAAGTAATATAAAGTAAAAACAATAACCAATAATAATGAGTTTTTGATGGGGGCTCGAAGCCCAAAGAACTTCGATTTGGATTCAAAATTGACAGAGACCAGCTATCAACCATCACAAGTTCAGCTGACAATAATCTGAGTGAACTGTGGTAACTCACATGAAAGGTTTCTCTACTATAGGTTATCATAATCCCGAATAAATTAGTGGTAATGATTTTTGGTGATTTTGGGCGAGTTCCGTTTCCTGAAACACCACCCGAACTCGACGAATGGATCAAGGTGCAAGCCGGTGATAATCCCAGCACTAAGGAAGAGCCCCGACTCAGTTGCTCCTCAAGGCAACCAATCATGGAGGTTGTCGAAGGAGGACCATTCAACCCAACTAGAACAGAAACGTTGAAATTTTGCGAAATTATGGAAGGGACACATCATCCTGAAATTTTCTGGAAAGACGATAATCCAGGATAATCTATCGGGGACGCGGAGAATAATTCACATCCCTGGTGGAGAATCTGCATTTCAAAAATCTCCCTTCGGCAAGCCGGGCCCATTTGGGTCCTCTGTTGAGGGACAAAGCAAAGTCCAGGGAAATGGGAATTTGCATCGACATGCCCATGAAACCTGCCATGCTGTTCCACAAACCTCAGGATCGATATCGTGGAATTCACATCTGTTGCGAGGAAAAACCCGCCGTCACCAGCATTCAGCATCCAGATAGTTTTCTTACACCAATGACACTGAACCGAAGGATTCGAGGTCTTTCCTGCCAACCATGGCCTGTACAAACTACCAAACAGCTGTTGCAAGGATCTTTTTGGCTGAGATACATTCATGCCCGCCCTCCTTCCTCTCTTGGTTCTGCAAAATGGGTAAGTCTGAAAACAGAGGATATTGTATGTATATATATATATACTGTATATCATTATATTATCTCTTTAAAATAGTCATGTTACAGGAAAACTAATGATGAACGATAGTATTTTAGGTACCCACTTTTCAGGCAAAACCAAATAGTACACAAATACCAACAACTTGCTTGCGAGTACTTTGTTGATGCTTCGAAGGACTTGGTGAAGATTGGTTAAGTGGCCAGTCATCAGAACAGATATGATAAACATTGATAAACTGCTTAGCTGCAAAATTAAGAAGTGTAGACAGTGTAGACTCTGGGAACTTCACAGTTTGCTATGACAAATCAACATGTAAATCAGGGTAAATCATCATAAATCTACTTTCATGAGCAATCTTCCAACAGCTAATACTGGTTGGTCGTTTCAACCCCTCTGAAAAATATTAGTCAGTTGGGATGACTATTCCCAATATATGGGAAAACAAAATTCCATGGTTCCAAAGCACCAAGCAGTGAATCATTATTTAACCACTAGCAAAATCACTATTAACCACCATTAAACCACTATTAACCATTTAACCACTATTGATTGAGGGCAACCATCCACTGACCCTACACTGCCAGATGGCGCCAGCCAGCCATTTCAGCGCGGGTTCCGAAACAAGTCACCCATGATTTGAACACTCCATGACAGGTGCACTGGTCCCCGAACACCCAGCGGTTTCATGCCCTTGTATACAAACCTAGGTGCACGGTTCAGACACGTTGCGTTGGGTTGGCGAAACTGTGAAAAACTAAGGTAATCTCAACCAAAAAAGTGGGAAAAACTTGAGGCCAAAGCGGCATCAACAGTAAACAGGTACCTTTTCAATGATGTTTTTTAACTTATATATGCTCTCATAGAATCAAAGCTGGTTTCGAACAAACGGTTGCAGTGTCAGTTGCTATGTCCCCACATGTCCCCACAATCTACCCCTAAGGCCCTAAGAAACTATCACCTCGGGGTCTAACACTTCTCTGGCAAGTTGCTCGCAAGTATTCACCTTGGCCTTCTGCTCATTCTGCTTTACATAGCCAGTTTTACATAATTACGTTGCAAAAAGCAATTAGTTGTTCATACAATAGATCAAAAGCAATGTGTTGTATTCTGGTTTCTCCCAAAAGGGGCATGCCCATAAATGGCCTTTTATAAAACGGACATGAAGTCTTCATGTCTTCATTAAACCATGCGATTTCGGGTTTTTCCTACACACCTATTCTCCCTTCTTTGGCAAGAACTGAAGCCATCAACCTTTCAGTGGGTGAAATGTGGTATCCACGATAGTTCGTTATACGAAATGATCCTCTCTTATACATCCTCCCGTTCGTAAGGGCTTAAACCCAAACATATTCCTGATCAAAAACGGGGTTGTCTTAGTGTGGATCCCCCTTTACACACCCTAAAATATTTCATCCCAATTCATAATCCTAAGAAGTTGCCAGGGTTTTACGGGGTATGTTATGATTTAAGAATATTTTTCAGAAACAGTCAGAAAAAAGTTAGTATCCTAAAGCATGTTAGTATCTTCCCCTCATATTCAATACTCCCAGTAATAAGGGGCACACAAGGATACCTTTTGGGGGGAATCCCAAGGTCATCCAGAGGCCACCCGAGCGGCCATTCATGGATAGCGAGGATCACCAAATAGACAGCTATGCCTCCCCCCGACACTGACTTGGCCAAGTCCAAAAAGGTCACCCAGTGGTTTAAACTGAGCCAAATGATCCAGCAAAAGAGATAGGATTGAATCCAAAAAAATGGAGATTGAATTGATTGAATGCAGGAAATTTGGGATTTGACACAGCCAAAGTGTCATTTTTGCGGATGAGTAGTGAAATCTTCGCTTCAAAACACCACCCTGACCCATGGTTTTCAAGTCTGCGGCCCCATCTCCTGCCTATGTAAATCCAGGGCGGAAAATGCACCACGCGGGTTCCGAAAGTGGATCTGTCCACTTGGTTCGAGTTCGGGGTAATAACTTCACTCTCTGCCTGGGATGCTGCAGATATCTGCAGATGCTGCAGGCTGAGTCACGGTGAGAACGGTCCATGGCCCGCCCAGGAGGCCTGGTTTACAATGGACTAGTGATGTACGAATCTACTCATGGTCATTCCTGGCTATGAATGAAAACCCTGGGACCCGGATGGTACATTCAAACAGCTGAGATTTATGATTTATGGATGTATATTCCAGAAAATTTGGTACCATCTGGTTATTTAACAGTTTGCCATGGAAAATCACCATGCTATTAATAGGTAAACCATGGTAAACCATCTATTTCTATGGGCCATCTATACCATGGCTATGTTGATCCATCCCTTTTTTAAATGTCATATAAACAGCTTTAGGCCATGTTCATAGATCAAGCCAGCGCCGGCAAAGCCCACGCAGATTCATTCACCAAAACAAAGACGTTTTGAATATGGGCTTGGTGGCTTGACCATACCTGATCAATCTGATTGTTTGTACCAGGATTCAAAAAAAAAAAGAATGAACACCTAGAGCTACCGCCAAAAAAATGGAACTGTTGGACATCTGAAAATCATTGGGGAAAAACACCTCATCTATATCTTGGAAATACCTTGCCTGATCTTTTCCAGTTTTTTGGTATACCCTCTGGTAATCAAACGTAGCAATTGGAAACCATCTATAAATGTGGTTTTCATAGAAAAATCAATGGATTGGTTTGTTGGGGGAAATCTACAGGAAACCATGGTTTTTACATGTTTTTACCATCAGATATAGGGCTTTCCGGTTAAAATTTTCCCATCATCCAATTCTGTGGAAAAATCATCGAACATCATCCAACTAAAGGGAGGGATTCTCCACAGATCTCAACAGCAGAGAGAAAGAAACCGCTCCCCTAAAAACGGGTGCCCCTCACCATCTCTGACACGGAGTTGGTTGCCAGGCGTTGACTTACCTGCCGCGTCATCCATGGGATTTTTTTATGATCTGGACATGGGGAATTCGAAATGAAGAAATGGTGGTTTAACCAGCAACAAATGGGAAGTTCATGGGAATTGATTGTTTGGTTTTTACATGTTTTTACCATCTCACAAAATCATCAACAATCTTGGTCATGATGAGTGATTGTTCCAATTTTTCCACGTTTTTCCTCATGAAGACGATTCTTTCTGCTTCAGAGATCAGGCTACCCTCGTCGGCCTGGATCTTATCCTGTAGGAAGGAGGTATCATCTGTGAAGGAACAGTCCTCAGCCAGGTCAACCACCCAAAAGGCCAGGTCAACACACATTTGGCATCACTGTGCTCAATGGCAAAAATACCAGACTTACCATCTGTATGTTTCCGGATATGTTGAGGATTGAGATGGATTACCCTCTGGTAAACGTTTACATAACTATGGAAAATCACCATGTTTAATGGGTAAATCCACTATAAATACCCATTTTCAATAGCTATGTTTGTTTACCAGAGGGTAAGCTTCTCAATAATCACAATGATCGTTTCCGGTCGTCTTTTCGTATCTAGAAAAAGCCAGTCGCAGAGTCTCGGGGCCAGTTCCGCACCACAAAAGACTGGGCTGCACTAATCTGAGTGAGAGTTGAGTTCCTCATTTCCCCATAATGGAATGACTACATCATCCAAACTAGGGGTATACCCAATAAGAAACACCAATTGGGGATGGCCCCAGGATGGCATGTTATTGTGGATTCACAATCATAAACTATCATAAACTCCTAAGATTCCCACATATCTCACTGCGAAATGTCCATATAATTCCATTGTCTATCCGCTATCACTGTGTTTGCTTTATGATTCATTCTCCCGTTTGTTTCCCATAGTTTACTGTACCATATGATTGGGCTTAGGAGACACTCACTTTGTACCCACAACAACGGCTGAAGGTACTGAATTTTTGGGTAACATTACATACCAATTTCCATGGGTCAATCAGGCTGCAAGGTGATGCCTCCCAATCATAAGCTGGTTTGAAACCAATTTAGCTAAGTAGGGGTCACCACCACCTTCACATTTTTTTTAAATGTAGATATAAAATGATATAAATATAGCTGGTAGATATTGGTGTATCACCAGTTATAAGTACATAGTAAGACCATTATTTTATTTTGGCGGGGCGCTTCTGTCAGGCACTGCTCCTCCGCCGTGATGGCCAAGATGGCCAGAAAGGCAATAGCACTGCGAAGCATGGCTACCTGGTGCAATCCAACTGTGCAACCTGGAAACCACCTGAAAACTGACTTCGATCAGACACCAACTGGAACCAACTGGAGGATAAGGCTTGGAAAATCAACAAAAACTTAAGGGAGTTTTTGCTGAGATCGGATAAACGGATAAGCCTAGATTGATACCGCAACACATGGGTCCGGGTTGCGGGTCATTGGTCACTTATCTCCAACGGTTCTGATGAAATGACCTAAACATGTGCATGGGATTTCTGAGGCCGTGAATAAAAACACAAACGATAGAAAATACTCCCCTGAGATTGGTAACTGATTTGCCCAGTAATATAATGACTGAAAAAGTTGAAGTACGCCATGATAAGAAATCGGACATTGCTGCCAAGAGGCTGCCGGTCGTTTGTAAGGGTTCGATCACCTCAGACTCGTCTACATCTCAGATGGTAACAGCTCTAGCATTGCCCCATTCTACGACAAGATCGAGGTTGAACTCACGGTGGTTTGAAATTACATAAATAGTGGTTTTTGGTGGGTTAATAGTGGTCAATAGTGGGTTAACCCACCATAGTTGTAAGCCCTTTATCATGCATATATATGTATATAATTAAATATATACTATCTTCATAAATCAAGAGAGCCAGGGGCTGAGGACAAGGCAATGCTTGATGAGAAGAGCTGATTCTCGAATTAACATTTGAATTCTGTGGAGTTCTTATGTGTTCGTTTCACAACATCTAAACTTTACGCATCAAGAGAACACCATCACCATTTTTTCAGCCGTTTTTTGAATCGGCTCGCAGCCAAGGCGCGTATGAAAATGATGGGTTGAGGAGGGTTCTCCCAACTCTGAGCAAATGGCAGCAGCAGATCCAAAAAAAAAGTTTCGTTGGACAAATCTATTGGTCATCACATGGGATTGTTTGAAAATAGTGTACCCTAAAGCCAATGGTTCATGATCATTATCCCTATTAAATGGCTATCATTGGGGGTATACACTATTTTCAGACAAACCCACATTATCATCCATCCTCCGGTTGCTGAAAACACCAGTGATCACCAGTGTAAAGCGGAGGACTCCCGCTATGTGTATCAGTTCGGACAACTTGTCAACCTGAAAAAAAAACACAAACAAATGTACGTTTTTCTATGGTGTTTGAGTGTTGCGTACGAAAAAAAAACCTGATTCATGGCACAAAATGACATTCAAAAAATCTACGAATACCATTCCTCGGCATATCGACTTCTTGAGGTTTACAACAGGTAAAGGTTCTGATGCCCGAGCATCCCAAAATTAAACAGGACTGATCTATTATGTTGAGGATTCTCTCCTGCCCCATTTAAGAGTGTTTAAATGTGTTGAATGTAATGAATATTGACTATTGACATGTTTTCACCCGTGCTCATCTCAGTCCTTGACATCCAAGTTGGAACATGATGTCGGACTCCTAAATAGCCACCGTTTCCAGCTACCACTTTCAAGTACTAGAAACCAATATACAGAAAAATAATGAAGCTGCAGACTTGAATGCTTATTGACGGTGAGATTTTTCGCGATGGTTCTTGCGTTGGATATTTGACCCAAATGTCAATCGGATTTTCTTCTCTTTTGGCCACGCACACCACCAGCATCTCTGCTTCTGCAGAGACGGCGACCCCAAAATCGCTGAGTATTTTCTCGCTGCAGTGGACAGCGGCAAAGCTGGCAATTTTTCGAAAGTTATCTGGCAACTGACCCACTGGAAAAATACAGGGTTACCCTGTGGTAATCAAACATGGCAACGGACAATTCCCCATTCATAGATGTTTTTTTCCATTGCAACCACCATTTATAGCAGATGTTCAATTTCCATGTTTGGTGACACCGGAGGCTACCATGACTCGTGCTTGTTTGGTACATGTCCATCTACGCCCTCCTGTGATCAATGTGAGTTCATCTGCCAGCGATGGTGTCTCTGTCACACTGCCTACACCCGAAAACTGAGAAGGCACTAGACTACAGTCCCAAAATAGATGGGAAAGCGCAAAATAACTTTCATCTGTTTGAATGTGTTCTTCTCCTTTTCTTTGATAAGGAAAGGACTTTCAGTCTTTCTCCCCTTCTTTCAATGGGTTTTCCTGGCTCAAAATCCGACGTTTTCCATCTTTTTGGAGACTAAAGTTGCGGAGGGGTGTAGCTCGAAGTTCCGCTGGAAAGCAACCTGCAGATCCGGTGATCTGAAGGGGATCCCGGTGAAGATAACTCGCCTTACGCAGAGGATGTACCTTGATGATAAATAATGGGTAAAGGATGATGGTTGATGGTGGTATTATAAATCTATAGGTAAATTATATCTGGGTAAAATATGATAACTGGGTAAATTAATATATATATATATATGGGTAAATTATAATATTTCACTAACCTGAATTAAGGCCATAAAAGGGGATGATTTCCCTAAAATATACCATGATTCCCAGTGAGGGAGAACAGGGTTCGGTCGTGATCAAATTTACCCAGAATAATGGGTAAAGGATGATGGTTGAGGATGGTTCATGATTTGTTGTTCCAGTCACAGATGAAACACTTCTTTTTCTTCGACTAGTTTTGGAGTTTCGGAGTCTTGACCCACCTGTCAGCCTTAGAAGGACCATCCCGCAAAACCAACGTGTTTTTTGTCACCACCAGAAATCATCAGGATGATCATGGTGAGTGAAACAGTGGACTCAACGGAAAATCTGGAGCTGGTGCTTTTGCCCTACCAAAAAACTGGCCAAAAACTATTTGTCAATGGGAATCATCATCCCAAATATGGTTGCAATGTCAAAACATATTTGAAACACCAATCTGTTAATAATTTATGAGTTTCCTTCATGTTATTGGTGTCTAATCCCCATTTTTGATTGGACAATACTTACAAAACTGAAGTGCTTCAACCTACAAGTTGCGTGCTAAAAAATGAACAGTTATTTTAGTGGACAAAAACCAAGTTCAAACAACACTCCCAGTGATTCAATGGACCAGTGGAATACACCTGGCGCTTTTTTGGAACTGCGGATTTAGATCGCAAAGTTCGAATCATGTGGCTTTGTCAATATTGTATCCCACCAAAATACCAAAAAAAAACGTGTTTTAACACATGTTTTTCCCATAAAAATGTTCATCAAATGGTAGAATACCTCATTTTCAGACCCACCCAAATCGTTGGTGTTATATTGTATATCCCATTATATATCCCACTACATAGTTAATTAAACATCATTGAACCCACTATGAAACATCATTAAACATCATTAAACATAATTAAACATCATTAAACATCATTAAACATCATTAAACATCATTGAACATCATTGAACATCATTGAACATCATTGAACCAGTTAAACGAATCATACCCCACTATTGAACCAGCTATTAAACTATTTGTCTATCCCACTATTAAAAAACATTTATCCCACTATTAAACTTTCTTTTTACCCTCAAATAGCTGGGATTTTTGATCTTCAGAAGGGCCAGTTCAAGGCACCCATCGAAGCTGGTGACTCCAACCTGGGAAAAAACATCTAAACATGGGACGATAATGGGGTATATATCTCTATAGATATCTGGATAATATGGATAATAGATATATTTAGATATTTGTAAACATGATAATATGGTAAATATCTATTATATAATATACATATATATATAATATGATATAATATGTATGTATATATATATAGGATATGTTAAGCAACTATAAATGGAGATATCTATAGATATCTGGAAAAATATGTAATAACTCACCAACCTGAAATGTTGAAGCATTTGGGGATGATTCCCTTTACTAATCATCATTCCCATAGTGATGTCTCTCTCTCTCTCTCTCGGTCGAGATGAATCATCCTGATCAATGGGTTTCCTAAGGCCCAGCCATAGGAAAATAAATGGATCTTGCAAAAACAAACATACCCTCTGGTAAACGTTTACATAACTATGGAAAATCACCATTTTTAATGGTAAAATACACTATAAATGGCCATTTTCAATAGCTATGTTTGTTTACCAGAGGGTATCTGCTTGGTGGTTTCAACCCCTCTGAAAAATATGAGTTCGTCAGTTGAACCAGCAAACAAACATATGGGCGTGTTCGAAGTCATAGGGGCAAAATCATACGTAGCATTCTTGGGTAAATTCTATAGCACAACATTTTTTGGGGTACCCCAATTGAGCTGGATGACATATAATAAAAGCACTAGCCATGCGTGGTGGCGGTCTGGTGAGGTCATGATATTTTACCAAACACTGTGGTATTATAAATGTAGGTAGATTATTATCTGGGTAAAATATAATAACTGGGTAAATTACTATATATATATAGATGGGTAAATTGTAATAATTCACTAACCTGAAACGTTGGGCTATTTTGGGATAATTCCCCTTACTATCATTCCAGTGAGGGAGAACAGTGAGGTCGTTAGAATTTATCCAGATAAATCATCATAATTTATAATCAAACTACTCCAGGAACAAGCTACCGTTGTCATCATCAAGGGCAGTAGATCCGAAACGACCATTTGAATTTGCCTGGAAATGGGTTATTATATGGAGAATCTATATACCTCCAAATGTATGGGAATGATGTGTCAAGCCAGTGGATTTTTGGGTTTCCCTAATCTTAAGACAAACATTAAAAACAAAAACACATGTGGTTGCATAAATATGCATAAATCATAAAACCATGACCATGGGCATCATGGGAATGTAAAAACTACAAAAAAAAGTGCAAAGCTACCAACAATGATGGTCTTTTGACGTCCACGCTCACAAAGAAAACAGTCGCCTGTTTGGACCAGAAGACTCATGGATTTGTCTGAACATGGGGTTCACCCAACTCCCATGGATTCTCCGTGATTCTCAACATGTTCCCATTTTCAGACAGATTAAACAGCCAAAGTTTGGGGGCGGCACACCCCATTCTCAAAGAAATCGACATGTTCCCATGGCTACCGACCCCCACTGCCAAAGGCTTCCAAGGTTTCCAAGGGCTGCCAAGGGGCTGTATGCTCCGAGCGAGTTACCATCTCTTTCTCGGCGATTTCCGCCATCTTTGCGCGCTGATCACCTGGAGGATATGGAAAACCGAGCGATTTCCTTACGAAATGATCCAAAAATGCTGGGTTTTCCAGATGGTTTTGTGAATTCGCTGGGGGGCAGTGTAATGCAATACTCACTATATAACATTAAATAAAGCTGCTTGCTAAATCCATCTAAATCATTCTAAATCCGTATTTTGGAAGATACCAACCCAACAGGTCCACGCTTGCTCATGCACCCAAGTTGAGGTTGATGGTGGCCTGATGTGGGTTTGCCCATAAATGCAGTCTGCCCCAACATTGTTGTAGGTAAATGACACTCCGTTCAATTTTTGCGAGGATACCCTCTTTTGGAACCCATGTTGTCGACCCACGTGCGCTTGTCGCTTACCCAATCAAAATTCAGAAAATATTGGGAAACCATATAATGATATCCCTTTGGGAAACCAAAATATTGGAAAATAATCCCATAGCTAAATATATTCAGAAAATATTTGGATATCTAAAAAACCACCCACCCTGGGATGCAGCCAAGATTCGCTTCCAAATCATGGTGCGGACCTCAAACCACAGGAGGGGCAAAGCACTGAGGCCAATTTGTTTCATCGAAGCTCGCGACAAAGGCGAGAGACTCAAAGTGCCCATAACAATGAGTGAAACTACCACAATTGATGAAGTAAAAATAGGTAAAAAAAAAAAGTAAAAAAATACCATGTTTACATTTTTTGATGGGTCAATAATGTGTCTAGAAACCTCTTGGACAATCTCAGTTGAATCCCAATCTCGTAACGCAAATGCCTGTAACACTTCCGGCGATGATTGGTCGCGCAGCATGGGCGTTCCACGATCACGGCAAAAATCGTATGGGGACAAGAACATTGCAACTGACTTTTGGGCAGAAATCGAATACAATAAAATCACAGAAACTTGTACAACTAAGTGTGCCCATGCATATAACTTAGGTGTAATATAAACGAAAATCATGTACATATATGTACAATATATGTACATATATGATAATATGTGTACATAGATGATCATATGATATATGTACATATTAATACTTACAGGTACTCAGGTGTTGTGTATGTTCCCGTTTTTGATATGTTCCCTCCATCCCAGACGCCCACGCCCTCCGTACGCCCTCCGTGATCCTCACCTCATCCTGGTGGGTGGCACTGTAGCAACAAAACGAGCAGCAGCAAAGCCAGAACATCAGAACGATCACCTTGGCAGTTGCCCATCTGCCCATATTTTCTGCCCAATGAAGACTAAGGATCCCATAAAATCATAACGGACTCAACACGAAACCAAGATTTCCGGCAGCGTACATGACTAGATATTGTTGGGAAGAGATAGTTTTAGAAAAGATCGTCATCGCAGCTATAACAACTATATATTATAGCTGCAAGTAGCGATGGCCAATCCGCCGGCCTGCCGGCGTGTCTGATTGGAAGGTGTTGTTCTTGTTTCTGTTCTTGGTTTGTACTTGTTCCTTTGTTCTCTTGCTGCGCGTTTTTGCTTCGTCTGAATCAAGGTCAGCCCCCCCTCACCCCACTAGTAGTAGTAGTAGTAGTAGTAGTAGCAGTAGTTTCAGTAGTAGTAGTGGTAGTAGTGGTAGTAGTGGTAGTAGTGGTAGTAGTGGTAGTAGTGGTAGTAGTGGTAGTAGTGGTAGTAGTGGTAGTAGTGGTAGTAGTGGTAGTAGTGGTAGTAGTGGT
>Ga0126342_10006823_pt1 | contig 20317 bp, 13 predicted proteins | sample Cyp1metagenome_FD_92528 | JGI IMG/M metagenome (GOLD analysis project Ga0126342, IMG submission 92528) | Coral microbial communities from Lord Howe Island, Old Settlement Bay, Australia - Cyphastrea 1 metagenome | ecosystem: Host-associated > Invertebrates > Cnidaria > Coral ...
GGGAGTATAATTCCAAACTGAATGGAAAAATGGGAGTATTATTCCCAACTGAATGGAAAAATGGGAATATTATTTATTCCCAACTGAATGGAAAAATGGGAGTATTATTCCCAACTGAATGGAAACATGGTAGTATTATTCCCAACTGAATGGAAAAATGGGAGTATTATTCCCAACTGAATGGAAAAATGGGAATATTATTTATTCCCAACTGAATGGAAAAATGGGAGTATTATTCCCAACTGAATGGAAAAATGGGAGTATTATTCCCAACTGAATGGAAAAAAATGGGAGTATTATTCCCAACTGAATGGAAAATGGGAGTATTATTCCCAACTGAATGGAAACATGAAAATCTTGTTTGAAACCACCAAGCAGATACTGCATGACAGTACTTTCTGTGGTCATATGTTGTCATCACTAAGCATCAAGCTTTTCTTGCCACTAAGCATCCAAGCTAACCAGTGAGGACATTGGAAAAAACACCATGATAGGTCCTTAAATAGGACAAAATTGGGTACACATCCAAGGCAGACATAGATGGTACATAGATGGTCAACAGATGGTTAATCATATACATGTTCATATGTTCATACAATGTGGTACCCCCCAGTGATGTTAGTTAGTTTATAACCCCCACCAACTATAGATATATCTACCATAAGTCCCACTTTTTGTAGTTATAAACCAACTGAACGCTATCCAACGGGGGCACCACTATGTAATCTGTTTTCATACAACCAACATAGACATTGACATTGAAATATGTGGCCATGGGGCTTCAATGCCTTGACTCCGTCTGAAAAACGACCCATCCTAGCGTGCTTTGGGCGTTGGGCGTTGTTTTTGGGGGGATGGGAATGATGGGATTACTCTGACCTCCCAAAAAAAGAATAGTACATATTAAATATAGATAATCATAGATAAATAATAGTTATATGTACTATTAATGGGCGATAATATGTACTATTAATAGCTACACACATATACTATTAATTTTGGACGTTATTTCTCTAATGATAGATACACATATGTCTAGATGGGTATATCACCCAGCATGGGGCCCCCGCAAAACACAATAAAACAAAAAACAATGGGACTCAAAATTGTGCGATTCAGCGACGTGTCGCACTCCTATCAGATCATGAATTATTTGGGGCTCATCACGCCATGGGATTGCTAAGCGTCAGCAAAACTCTACGCAAAAATAGTGGATGACTGGATGACTGTCCCCTATTTATCCAGTAGCGCATGTAACTGGACCATTAGAAAACCCAAATTGATCGGCTAGAGAATCAATGGGAATAAAAAAAGATCCTAAAATGGAGGTACTGTACCATATAAGACCATATTTTGGGGGTATATCCCCTTACATAGCCCTAAAAAATAGACCTTATATATGGAATCGGTACCCCACCTGAACATAGCATGAGCCCATGAGTTTCTCTTGCCATGTTCGCCTCTAGGGTCTCCAACGAAGCAATGCGTCGTCGCTCCAAGGGCTCCAACTGCATCCTGGATGAACTTCTTGGAGCTCCTGATGAAACATCTTCCCCTATACCCTCTGGTACCCTCTGGTAATGACTAACGTAGCTATTGAAAATGGCCCATTTATAGCGGATTTTCCCATTAAAAATGGTGATTTTCCATAGTTATGTTAGTTCACCACAGTGTAAACTAACAGAACGGAAAATCCATGATATTCCATGATTTTCTCACCACTTTTCGTGTATCTATAGTAGGTAAATCACCACATGGGCAATTTTCAAGTTTGTCATCTTAGTTTACCGGGTGTTCCCGAATTCCCAGGAACGATCCGCCAAAAACACCGGGTCACCAAGCCCATGGAGAGGTCAGTGACCCTAAAAAACCCTACGTATCCGGAAAAAGCTTCGTTGATGAAAAACTTCCCCAAAGTATGGTGATCATGGTGATCATATGGTGATCATATATGACAATAGGTTGAGAGACACATCCCCATTTTTGGACTCAGCATACCCACAGACATATTTTCAGATATAATGGACCCAACTTACTCCAGAGCATTTGTTTAGGCACCATCTGGGTCTTTTACAAACCGATCACAAAATGTGCCCCAAAACATGGTATCCATCCCAAAACGTGGGAATCCTTGGGCAGTAAAAGAATCCCTACAATGCGGAATCAGTTTAAGTTGGCTTCTAATCCATAGTAAGTATAGATCTACCGTACACCATTAAAAATCCTATTGCATATGACGATCCCTTTGAGAAAATCCATGGAACTTGATCATGACACACCTGAGACCGCTTTTTTCCTCAAGGAACATATACTCCTTTACTCCAAAAAAAGCTGTAGTATATGTTTCAAAGATATTACTCCAATGTCAATAAGAAATAACCAAAGATTAGTAGTCCCAAAAAATACTGAGACATGTGATCCCATCTTACTAGCATAGAATATATATAATATATATATATATTGCCACAAAGTTTGCAGCCAACCCCCCCAATTTATATCAATTTATCCACAGAACAGTTATGGCCCTATATGGCCCTCAGCAGTTTTGACTGGCATCAAAAAAAATGTGACATATATCACTAGATAGTTAATGTATGTTAATGTTGGTTATATATCACTAGTTGGATAATGTTGGTTAATGTTGGTTGCCTAATAAAAGTGATATATAACCAACATTAACCAACTAGTTGCAGGAGTTGTTTCATCCCTTGGCCATAACTGTCATAACTGGCTAGGGCCATGACAGAATGGATCTCACATGCAGTCTTCCACTTCCAGGGTGACTCGCCGAATGTCGGAATTTTGCAAGTGACTCGCCGTCACTGACAACTGATCTGACTTGGACTGGGGGGGGGCCAAGTTTTGTTTGGTGTACAAAAAGCCATGAATTCGATAGTTGTAATTACCATACACCCTAGGTATTGGACTTAGAATCCAACTGAACTTTTCTTTGTTGGCCCCACCTTGTTTTAACCTTTCCATTTCTTGGAGCTGGGAGCCAGGAAAAGGCTCCTCGCAGCCCGCATGGAACCCAGCCCGCTTCGAGGGTGACAAGCGCCAGCTTCGAGGATTCAATCTATGATGCGCATAACACGCAGTGGGTTCCTAAAACCGATTCTAAAACACCAAACAACATGACTGGTTGGTGGTTGAGCCTACCCCTCTGAAAAATATGAGTTCGTCAGTTGGGATGATGAAATTCCCAATATATGGAAAGTCACAAAATTCATGTTCCAAAACACCAAACTGACCTTTCGAACCACACATCCAAGGTCACTTAACCCCAAAATACGGGTCACTGAACCACCTCAAAAGGGTCACTTTGAAGACCCGGAACAAGGGTTTTTATTCTGACCTTATGATGTTTTAATAGTAACGTAATAGCCTGTATTGGAAACCATGAGCATAAGGCAAAATACACAGATACAAGGGATGCGACAGGATTTTACCACGTGAATATGAAAAACACCAGATCGTGATTTAACAAACATCCACCAGTGCTGCTAATATGCTAGGTGGGGTAAATGGTAATATGATAGAACTTTGACCATGGTGTAATATGACATCATGGTCAGTTGACCATCAACAGAATACTGTCTGGGAAATGGAACCACCAAAATAATCAAAATAATGGTGGACTAATCACAGTTTCCAGCTAATAGTTTAAACTTTTGGATACCCTCTGGTAATCTAACAGTGCATGGAAAACGGTCCGCTTAAAATCATTAGTAGGTGGTTTACCTATTGAAAATGGTGATTTTCCATAGCTATGTTAAGTTACCAAAGAGTACCAGGTATCATGCAAAACAAATATACATATACTGTAAATGTTTGCATCATATCCGGCCAGAAAGGTAAATTACAAACCTACCAAAACAATCCAAAACAGCCAAGTTGGAGCTAGCTTAATAAGTACGGACTATAATGATTGCAACTATAGTATTTCGATGGGTCATTAAACTAACCTACAACCAGCGAGCACCTGCGTGTATATGCTCGCAACTCTCATTGATGACAGATTATGAAACCAGTCTGATGGAATTGCTAAGATGCTTGACAGGCATGCATGTATAGGTTATCTATATGTTGTTGTTATCATGATTTGTTCGTGCCCCTGTTAGGGTCCGCATGTTGCAATCACATGAGGGTGGAACAAAGTGCCCCAAAAGGACAATTTTCCACGAAAGGCCCCAGATTGACGCTCACAGATTTGTGTTGGATAATGTAGAGAGAATTATTTACAGTTGAATTGCTTTCTACACCAACTGATGATGGTTCAAACCACATTTTGCAAGTACATACTGTAAATTGGAGTTATCATCTGTAATGTATCAAGGTATCAAGGGAAACATGGCTTTGACACAGGGAAAACCTCCGCGAAATGATTGGAAACCTCCGCGGCGGACGAAAATCAGCCAATCACGCCGAGGCCGAGGTGCCATAAACCTACCGATTGGGGATGGTGACTATGGTAGCACACAGAAAGCGGTGATGACTTGTGGTGACTATGGCACTGGGTGAATCCCACATTGGGATGTGGTTTTACAATGGTTACAATCTACACCTGGGGACAAAAAAAACAAGTTGGTCAATCAAGAGTATGACTCTATGACAACGAAAGACATCAATTTTCATGGGTGATTTACATTGGTGGTGCCCAGTGGCGCCCAGTTCGCCAGGTTGCTTGATTTGCCGAGCTTTCACTAGGGGGGTGGATATATCGAACTGGGTTCCAGCTGGGTTATGCAAGCCAGGAGAGCAGCGGCAAAAAGTGGTTCAAACCTGGTTTATTGTTATTCCAACAATGCATTTTCATGATATTACAATGATATTACCATGATATTACAATGATATTAATTTAATGATATTATAATGATATTACAATTCTGTTATAATGAATGATCCCGTTTTAATAGGGCAGTAAAACCTAACATATTGACAGTGAAGCAACGGCTTTTGAATGCTTTTGACGCTGCTCGGGTAATAATCCAGCAGTTTTGATTGGACATGGTTTCGTGATCTGGCTATGCTCTCTCTCCAGATCCATGTGGAAAAAAACCTGAATTTCACCAAGCAGCTATGGATTCTCAGCTCAATTGAATCCTGGTTAAGTCCAACAAAACACCAAGCATATGGAGACATATGGAGACTGGATCCCTTTTTTAGAACCTAAGATGGACCGGGTCCAAATGAGTTCTATTCATTTTGAGCAATCCCAACGACGATTCCTTAGATGGAGCTTTCCTAAACTGTGGGTACCCCCCAATTTAATTACAGTATGTCAATAACATGTTCCATTACAAACCATCATTTTTTTGGGGGGTTAACCGTGGCTAACCCCATATGGGTAAATTATAATAATCCACTAAGCTGAATAGTTCGGCCATAAAAGGGGATGATGTCCCTATGAAAACCCATGGATTTCCAGGGTTCGGGAGAACAGGGTTCGGTCGTGATGAAATTTACCCAGAGTTGTCAGTTATCCCTATAAAACTAAATAAAACCATATTATCCCATGTTTATTCCATGTTTATCCCATGGATGTGGGTATGTCATGTGTATTTCACCACTTACGACGTCCTACCAGATATATGGCAAGCCCATGGAGCCCTGGAGGGCCCATCGGAAAGACGGATCCAAGGCGCTTCTTCCAAGGTGATTTATGGTGGGTTTATGGTGGGTTTATGGTGGGTTTATGGTGATCAATGGGTAATACATCTGGTTGGTGATTGAGCCTACCCCTCTGAACAAATTCTGGAGTGAGTTTCGTCAGTTGGGATGCTGACATTCCCAACTGAATGGAAAGTCGTAAAATTCCATGGTTCCAAACCACCAACCAGATATCATCCATGCTATATTTTTGGATTGGAATGATTAAACCTCATGGCTCATGACACATTCCTAGTCGTTGCGACTTCGCCGTCATGACTTTGGGAACCTCCTCAGTGACTTGTGTATGGCTACAATGTGAGGCCCCCGTTCGATAGCTAAGTTGGTGAACATAACCCCAATTTCACTATGGTTTATGGTACGCAAATAACGAACTAGTTACTGGGGCGAATCTAAACCAACTAACATCACTGGGTGGGGGCCACATTGTATGGATATACACTACTGCCACGGGGGATGAACATAAAATCATCATAAATCCAAGCTTTTGGCGGACCCTGGACCCTGGGTATGATGTCAAAATGCGACAGCCCTAAAATCAAATGGTTAAAGGAACAGAATCGTCCCCATGCGCCTTAAGTTGTTCGACTTCCCAATTTTTTTCCCCACTGAAACCAACTCCCACCATTTCCGTTCCACCTGGGTGCAGAAAGGCTCACTCCAAGGCAATCTGAGGCACCAGGAGATTTCATCCGCACACCCCCAACAAATACCCCAGCATTTGGTCAAAAAATCTGGGCAAACTGGGGGACGTAGACATGCCATGTTAAAATTCTGGCGAATCTTTGAATCTTACCATGCAGGAAACAAAATAGGGGCACGAGTCTATTTTCTCCACAAGAATGGGAGGGGAAAAGCAACATGTTCCCCTGTATGGGGGTTTCTTGGGTCATGGGATATCCAGTCATCACCATAGTTTCTAAGTCATGGTCATCCATGTTCCTTGGATGATGAATGGGGGCACCCCTATGACAAGACGGAAACCTTGTCTCAAGGCTGAGGTCAACACCAAAAAATCAATGTTTTTTTGATTGTGGTTGTGATCATGATGGAGTATGGATCATGATTCAGCAAATGATTCAGCACCATGAAAGCATTTTTTTCCATGGGTTATTTTCAATTTCAACCACCATCGTTCAGCCATGCTAATGATTGGTATAATGATTATACTAACATTATACCAATTACCTTTATATTTATAAACCAATGTTATAAAACCACCAATTTATGGATTGGTATACTATCATCTAAGATCATCCATTATGGCTGGCTGTATCTGCCCAGCCTGCTGAGTTGATCCCTCGTAGTTGGTGGCTTTTTAAGCACCCTGAAAAATCTACGCTCGTCAGTTGGGGGTCATATACCGTATATATTCCCCAAAAAAAGGGATTGACCAACAATGAAATCACCAGGCAAAGTTATGACTTAAGTTATATACATGAATTAGTTGTATCCATGGTCAATCTGACTGGTGCTTCGCAAAAAAATGGCATCTTTTGCTGGTTATGATGAAAAGATTGTCCATTTATAGTCAAAACACTACCTATGAAAGGTTGGGGATGATACGAATTGGTTACATATATTCTTTTGTCGCATTTGTTGTGGTAGGGCCCCCCCATTTTACTGGTTAGTTGAAACCCTATGTTTGTTGGTAGATTCACCCTATCAACTACAGTCATGTTGTTCTATTTTTAGCCTACTTCGAGAATCATCCGACCATGTTAGTCCTTCAGTCGTGGGGTGGTCCTCTCCACGGTAAATTTATGGTTTCTAGGTACGGTACGAGAGGTGAGATGATCCTGCAAGTACAATTCCGTTGGAGTTCCGATGGTTACTTGCCATCAATGGCACCTGAAAACTATGAACAGTTTCACCGAAGAAACACTGGAACTACAATGGGATTAGAATGACACTATTATGCCCATCTAATCTCCAACTGCCACTGTAAGACTGTAATGTAAGATTTAACAAGTTTAGATATCAGTATATCAAAGATAGATTAACTAGTTTCATGTATCTACAACATGACCATTACCACAATTGATCAGAACTATATAGTTATTTATACAGTTGATCACATGGTTTGTCATAGTCATATAGTTGATCATACTTATATTTACCACCCCCACACATCCATTAATCATTAGCTACAGTTGATTACCAACTTTGTCAAACTAGCTTAGTTGATCACAGGTCTATTTATAAGCCTCACTATATAGTTGGATTTCCCACTATAACTATACCACATCGCAACGGGGAATATACTACTGTACTAAAACTGGTATTGCACTGGTATAAACTATCACGGCTTATGAAGATAAAGTATTTCTATTATTGCAATACTAGCCAATTACCACACTGCAATGGTATAATTAAAACATTTCAACTATCTACCATAATGATACCTTTGCTAAACAATAATACTATCTACTATTTACCATTGATAGCATTATATACTATCTACCATACTTATAACATTGATACTATCTACCATAGGTTTGACCTTATCCAGTGTCGTACTATCTTTCACTACCACTATAGTCTTATTTGACATATCTGTACAGTACAACAATAACACCCATTATTGATAACACATAGCGCAACATAATGATTAATTATATAGTTATGTCATTGCCATATTGCAATGATGTCATTACCACCATATCATATAATATATGGTATATATATATATATCATTCCAATTGTTAACACAACCATGCTACTTTGATGACCCACTATATCATGCCAATTATATCTATAGTGCAATGGTATCAGATAAATATATATAAATATCATTACCTGTATGTTATAGTTAAACTTACCAAACTGACATCTCTTATAGCCAATGATATCCTTACCACTATAGTTCTGTGTACCCAGCCTTCGCTTTCCAAAAACAAAACGCCCGGCCTCAGCCCCTGCGGCCGTCAGCTTGTCGCGCATGGCCTTTTTGAAAGAAAAAATGAGGTGATTTGATGGAATACAATGTGGTACCCCCCAGTGATGTTAGTTAGTTTATAACCGCCATCAACTGTAGATATATCTACCATAAGTCCCACTTATTGTAGTTATGTTCACCAACTTAGCTATCTATGGGGCACCACTATGTATATTGGGAAAAATACAGGGATAAACCAACTTGATATGTGCTATGGTCAAGTTACATGTGGATTCAATATAAAATAAATTAAAATATGTGGGATTTCACTGATTTCACCAACACATTGATGTGGGGATATTTTATGAGGATACAAACACCAACTCAACACTCTGTTGGCACTGCTGCTTCAGCAGCCTTGGTTCCTGATGCAGCAGCAAAGTTTCCTGCATCTGCTGGTAGGCCATTTTCCATGGCTATGTTAAATAACCAGAGGGTAACCCAGAGGGTACATCCCTTCATTTGTAAATATGTTCCCTAATAATCCAATCATAAGGGAATCTGGAAGATACATATCTTAGCTAATAATTTCAAAAATGAAATCACCATTGGAAATTTATCTTTGGAGGGCTCAGTTTATACCCGTGTTTGCTGTTGTCGGTCCTTTTGTTGCTGTTGCTCTTGTTGTTGTTTCGTACATTTCATGATTAGTATGGCTTTTGCTATGGTGCATATTTAAAAGTATTACCATCGTGTTTAATTGGTAGTGTCATGTCCATTGTGTTTATCATTATACTATGTAAATGACGCAGCTGTTTCTGGTTTATTCGTCTACAATATACATATCAAATAAATTGAAATGTGAATGTTTTTTGTTTGTTTGTTGTGTATATATATAAATAATATAAAACTATGTATATATGATGTTAATGAATATAACTATATCTAAACTATATCTATAATCATATAAACTTGAGATATACTATATATTCAATCACTATTGTTTCTGATGTTAACCTACAAAACTATAGATAACTACATATTAATGTATAGGTAAAACAAAAATAAACGATTCCCCAGTCATTACCATAAATAGTTGGTATGTTTACCATTCCCAGTCATGGGTGGTTTACGACATTGTTTTACCCACATTATACTGGGATTATTGTAGTGATACTGCTATTAATGTCCATTATAATCCATATTATCACTATCAAAATCACTAAAATATATGAACCAACTTAGCTTTGTATAAATCCATATTGTCACTATCCAATATAAATCTATAACGCCCCCCACTTTCTATAAATACGAAACTCAGGCGAAACCGCCCGCCCTTGATGGCCTCAGCGTCTGCAAAGGGAACCCCTTTCTTCACCTGAAAAGAAGCTGCGGTTCGCGTTTTTTTAAAAAGCGCCAGGATTCTTGCTGAAACGGGGCCTTTTGTTAAACTTTCACTATACATGTGTATGTGTATATATATATAATGTCATAAAGTATATACATTACAATAATATTAGTAAAGCATAATATAACTGTATATCTATATATCTATAATGTCTATGTACTGCACAGCTATCTTACTGTATATGCAGGTATCATGAAGAGAAAGCATCACGAAGAGACATAAAAAATAGATATACACAAAATAATTGAATTGTGATATGTCACTCAACTATATGATGAAAGCCGGAAAGTCGGCTTTAGGAGCAAATTAATTTATATATGTATTATATATATATATTTATATATATATATATATTATATGTGGGGATATTCCATATATATATTTGGAGTTGTTCAATGTTTTTCATGCATTTGCGAAACGTGGGATGCATGCGTTTGGGCCCCGGACCACTTTGGGTGCGCTTTCAACCAGCTCCTCATGCCGTGATAGGATCAATAGCTGGGGATTGAACTTTAATAACCAGCAAACGTGGTAGATATGATTAGTTCTCTATATAGATACTATATGTTCGTATAGACAACATGTGTTTTTATTTATTTATCTACATTTAAAAAAAAAACTCGATCTAGTATAATTTGATCATGTTTTAACCATATTTTATCTAGTGTATGGCTTTCCACTTGTTTGAAACTAGGCCAACTTGCGATTTCACACATGTTCAGCGTGGTGATTGAGCTGCTGCCGCTGAAGACTTAGTCACACTAGGAGAAACATCATTTGTCTGCACTATGTCCCAGAGGCACAATAAAAAACACGGCAATGGAACAATGCATGGCAATCCCCTTGTAAATATAAAGATGATCACAACGTCTCACAACGAGATAAATGGATATAAAATGATATAACTGTTGAATGCAGTGTAGTTTTTCTATGGATCCAAATACTTCCTAAGAAACTACTTAACGCCCCCGAATGGTACGGCCGGATCAATAAGAGTTACTAACCCTTCGTTACGTTGTCTTTTACAACTTACAACTAGTTGAACTAGATATATTTTTTGGATTTTTTTGGTAACTATCTGAAGTTGGATGGGTGATACAGTGATACATATGTCCCAAGTTTTTTTTCTCTGGAACTCATAACTGCGGGACTTCCATCGAGTGGTGGCCTTCAGCTTACCACAACATGGAAAATATATACAATGTCTGTAAAATGACAACAAGTCTCCACAAAAGAAAGGAAAAAAAAAAAGGTGCGTCAGTCATCCCCCAATTGCACAAATCGTAGTGGATGCCAGGCAGTAACGACCACAGGCTTGTAGCTTAAAATACTCCATCGACCAATGAAATCGCGCTTGATGGAACCAACTCTTCTGTGAGGACTAGACTACCCTCTGGTAAACTAACATAGCTAGTGAAAATGGCCATTTATAGTGGATTTACCCATTAAACAGTGATTTTCCATAGCTATGTTAGTTTACCAGAGGGTAGATCATCCAAAGTTCTTCACAATGTTGAGGTACTGTGGATGGTTGCGAAATCCGAATCACCTGTTGAAAACGGTGGTCTACACATCCCACTATTTTGGATGGGTTTCAACCATCCTTTTGGTGGTGCAGGATTTCGCTGGCCCATCCACAGTATGTCATCCCATTTCATGGGAATCCTGAGATCATATACGTCGATATGTATAAATTCATAACTCCCTAAACTGGATATGACATATAAATATGGGATAACTAAAGTTTGACAATGTGACATAATATTATATTTATATATATATATATATATATATATCATATATTATATATATATTATACGGTAACTACATTTAAATATACGGATTTTTAAATATACGAATAGGTATTTTAGACTACCTCCGGGAAGGTTTTCCTTGGCCCGCCCAGCCATTTAAACATACGGAATCGAATTCATTTAAACATACTGCAACTACATTTAAATATACGAACTGGTATTTCATACTACCTCCGGGGCCTTGCCGTCTGGCCCGCCCTTCACATATTTAAATGTCGTTACCGTATATATTATATATTATATATATTATATTTATATATATATATCATATATTATATATTATATATATATTATATATATTATATATTATATATTATATATATTATATATATTATATATATTATATTTATTATATATATATTATATACATATTATATTCTATATATATTATATTATATTATATTATATTATATTATATTATATTATATTATATTATATTATATTATATTATATATATATCTATATGTAATATGTACATGAAATATATAAGTCCCCATGAAATTGGATGACCATCTCCTTGGGACATCACTGACTGGACCATTGATCATGGCTGAAAACCTGGTTTTTTACGCGGACCGCTCCGTCGCTCCGTCGGTCCTTGGCTTCCTTCAATCCAATTTGAGTAATAGCTCGTACCTGACAATACTTCAATTTCAAAGGGATCTGGAGTCTGACTTGGCGTTTGGTTGAGTTTGTTCTATATCCAACATCTGAATGTTTGCCTCTAAAAGTTGTGCCAGCTGTGTTTGCTGGTGAAGTCTCACCCCTTCAAGAGGAGTGAATGGATTGATATATTCAACATGAATCCAGTTATCGTACTCATACGTCATAAACCATCAGACATGTTGACACTTGATACTGCGCCTATTCACTATTTACAAATTTTGATTATCATCTCAGTTGGCCTCCGCAGTTGGGGTGTGCAGCGTGCTCAAGTTCCATTCGAACAGAAACTACTCGAAGTTACGAGTACCAACCATTCAGCAGTCCGTTCACCCTAGCATGGTTATCCCTTGAATGAAGGTCAAACCCCATGAAAATGATTGCTACTATACACCCAAAAGAAAAACAACACTAACAACAACATCGGACTACCCACCACCAGCAATAAACAACCATCCATTGTTGGTCATTTCTATCAAAAAAAATGTTCCTTCATCACGGGCCTGTGCTTACACTGCCTGAAGGCAAACACGGAGCCTCACAAATTTGTGGAATAGTGATTTTCATGTTTGAATCCGGGAGTTCCACCTTTTAAGTCAAAAAACTCACAAGATATAGGGGTATTCCGGCATGACCTATTTTAGAGGAAACATGAGGAAACTACTTTAGTAATCACAAGGGTAGCTGGTTCTCCGTCAGTTCGGGACCAAAAAACACAGCACCTCTTTGACGACATTGATCTTTTTCGCGGCCTCGAAACTCACCTCAATGGCCAAGTTTGCAACATCAAAAAACATCACGCAACAAACCTCCACCAGTTTGGTCATGATGATGATGATGATGGTGGTCATCACCATCACAAACACCATCAGCATCAGCATCATCATCATCATCATCATTATCATCATCAGCATCATCAGCATCATCAGCATCATGACCATGACCATGACCATGACCATGACCATGACTATAACCATGACCATGGTCATCACCATCACCATCACCATCACCTTCACCATCATCATCATCATCACCACCATCACCATCATCATCATCACCATCATCATCATCATCACAACCATCATCATCATCATCACCATCACCACAACCGTCATCATCATCACCACCATCTTCATAACCACGACCATCATCATCATTATCATCATCAACATCAACACCACCAACATCATCATCGTCACCACCATCATAATAATCATCATCATCAACATCATGACCATGGTTATAACCATGACCATAATCATCATCGCCATCATCATCACCATTATCACCACCATCATCATCATCACCATCATCATCATCCTCCTCATCATCATGGTTGTCATCATTGTCATTATGATTGTCATGTTCATGTTCATCATGATCATAATCTTGTTCATCACCCATCACCATCATCCTCCTTATCATCGTTGTCATCATCGTTGTCATCATTGTCATTATGATTGTCATGTTCATGTTCATCATGATCATAGTCTTGTTCATCACCATCACCATCATCCTCCTTATCATCGTTGTCATCATTGCCATGCTCATGATAATCATGATCATCATGACCATCACGATCACCATGATCACTATCATCGTCACAACCACCATCATCTCCTTATCATCGTTGTCATCATTATTGTCATGTTCATGACAATCGACATCACCATGCACTGACACCACCGACCGTCCCAAAATTTGCAATGTCCTGATTTGCATCCGTGTGACTAGCTTCACCGAGACGACTTCTTTCTTCTTCTCTTCTTTCTTAACCTGATCGAACCGTATTCAATGGTGTGGTAGTTGCAATGCCAACGAATGATATGCAACCAACCTGATCTGGATCTGGCTGGTGGTTCCAACTCATCTTTCAAAAACAGAATCTGCAGACTTCGGCACCGGCCTTCATTTCATCCATAGATTTATGAAACTCAACATTTAATGGAATTGTTGAAATGTTCCATCATCCAACTCTGGGAAGCTATATTCCCACTGACACAGGGCATCTCCAAGTAGATGGAGCTTTTCATGCACACCTGCCATGGTACATCTTACGGTCTGCTTGCATTTTAACAACTCTCAAGAAGATAGAAACTGGTTGGTGGTTGAGCCTACCCCTCTGAAAACTATGAGTTCGTCAGTTGGGATGATGAAACTCCTGAACTATGGAAAAACATAAAACATGTTCCAAACCACCAACTAGGAAAAGTAGAATGAGATTCCAACAATCGGAATGTGACTGTTCGTTGCTTAAATTTACGAGTCATTCTTCGAGCGTTCCACCATGAACCATGCAGATGTGCCTCTTCCTTCGGCGCTTCATCTTCTGCCTCGGTTGGGGTACTTTTGACAAAGAAAGATCCAGCTAGAGGAGGCGGTTCCCAAACGTTCGTTGAAACCTTAGTTGAAACCTTGGTTGACCTAGTTAAGAACTGGTTGGTGGTTTCAACCCCTCTGAAAAATATGAAAGTCAGTTGGGATGATTATTCCAGATATATGGAAAAATAAAATTCATGTTCCAAACCACCAACCAGCATTTAATAACTAGGCTGACTAGGATTTTGTGGTTGACATACTGGGTTGTAAACCAACCTATGTATATGTGGGAGGCCCTGTCTGTAGGAAAAATTGGGAGCTCCTCCACAGAGAAAACAGTTCAGGGAGATGAAACCAGCTAGATAAAGTAGGAGATTTCACAGCATGGGCGCCAGCCAATTCGGAAAAGGAAAAATGCCTTTCTGGGAATCGAAAATCCGGAGTCCGTAGTCAATGATCACATGTGATTCCCAGAGAGTATAAATATTCAACCGTAGCGAAAAGGACCTTCCAAAGACTCCCATTCAACAATCTATGTTGACAGTTGATTGTTGATGGAGTCGCCCATCTCCTTGAGTCCCTTCGGTATGACTTGGATGGCCCAAAAAATTGGCATACGGGGGCACAGAATGACTATGGTTCATGATCATTTTTCCCATGAAACTTGCATAAGTTCAGGCTAATGATCCAATTTTCACCAAGTTCCCTCTTTGCAGTTAAAACTAAAACCATCGTTTTTTCATAGATCCGTTATCATAGGCTTCAGCCTTTTTTTTGGGCCGCCAACCCCACGTCACAGCCAAGCACTCCATTCGCTGGGTCCCCGGTCGGCAGGCGCCTCGCTTGCAGCCGCCGCAGGCGCTGCGGCAGGTGCACCGGCCTGGAGATTTGAAGCAGCAAAGTGGGGAGGGGTCCATGGTCCATTAAGCTATCTGGTTGGTGGTTGAGCCTACCCCTCTGAAAAAATATGAGTCAGTTGGGATGATGATATTCCCAACTGAATGGAAAGTCATGAAACTCATGTTCCAAACCACCAACCAGCTATGGATTTCTATTGCTTAATAGGGATAAGACTGGGATAAGAATGGTATCATATTGGGACAATAGAAACATCTGATAATCATGGGATAATGGATATGAATGGATGTGAATCACTTGATTTTCATAGCACCAGATTAACAGGGAAAATGAAGCTTGAATATGATTTATAACTCAGAAACAATAGGGATTTACAGCTGATTTATGATAGTTACCATGGTTTTTTCAACATCTACTTGGAGGATCCACGGATCGTCACTGGTGAACGTAACCATAAAGATTTTTCTCATTCCAAAAGCCCCAAAAAATCCCACCTTCTGGTGAAATCACATTGGTTACAGCCGTTATAAGCAGATTTTTCACTTCAACTGAACAGCTTGAAGAATTTCCAATGGTCGTCCCGTCATCATTTCATCATCCCAATGAAGACAGGAGGTTGTTCAGTAAACAAAACCATCATGTATCACAAAACCATATCTTCTATGGTTCATTTCACTACAAGAGGGCCCCCAAGTAATGGAACTGTTGATTTATCAAAGCTTCAGTAAATGGAACATGTTTGTCCAACTCAGCTATCTAGGCGGGCCTACCTTGTACAAAAGCGTTTATCTGAAAATTTGGTACGTCTAAATCCATCGGTTAGTCACGCTGAGTCATAATTTTCCCATGTTCTATGGCCATTTAGAAGGTATACCCCATTTTCAAACAGAGCCAAATGATAGTTATCACATTTGAGCCATAAAAAATAACCCTATCCCATCTCATGATAGTTGGTTGATAGGTTTCCTTGAGTTATCACAATCCCCAATAAATTAGCAAGTATCAGTCCCAACAGTGATCCTCCCCACTATCCAGTTTCTTTTTCCAGCTCCTCCGCCCCATGCCCCCTTCTTAATCCTGGAAGCGGCAGTTTGGAGCACAGCTGTTTCCCCAATACAGTGCTAGATTTCGCAAATTACAGTATAGTTTGAACCATTTCGAAGAAACACAAACAGTCCCAACAACTTAACCAATCGACAGGGATATTTCAAATGGCTCATGTACAACACCACCCGACCTGTGGCATCATCCCAGGCGCTGGCATGGCTGGCATGGCCTAGGCGAGCCACCATCTTCCAATGTGTACCATATATGGGTACAGTTGTTGGCCATGGGATATCACTCAAAGTAGGTTACAAGACACTTATAACTGTGAGGGGCTAGGTTAGGCTATAACTGCAGGATTTATAATGCATAACTATGGATTTCTTATGGATATATAGATACAAAACTGGATGGGACTATTTGGTGTATGTTGAATTTCCAAGAGGGGCAGCACTGTCCCCCCATAGTGGGGTCCTGGAACTGTAATTTGGTTCATGCATTCAACTGTAGATATGTCCACCATGGATCCTGGTTTTTGGAGTTATAACTCAACTAAAGTCAATCTTCACGCAGACCTTCTCCTTACGACAAAGGACCCTCTCCTTACCCAAGTCTTTACCAGGAAAGACTCGGGTAAGGATACCGCGAAAAGCACAGTATCACTACCCAACTCCCGCAAAATCGGAGTGCTTGGCCCACAATGAATCACTCAGCTGATGACATCTACTGTATCCTTTGGACACTGCCGCCAGAAGTCATGGCTCTCAGGAAGGTCGAACATTCCTGCAGCATCGCAGAGGTGCCTCAGCATGGTCTGCAACACATTGATGCTCATAGCATCACCGACGGCTGCTCCAAAGGAGCCTGCTGGCAAATCCTGGGCCGCAGCCATCAGGGCATTTGTCACAGCCGAAGGCAGTCCTTGAAGCTTGGCCATCTCAAAGTCATTGAGACGACGTAAAAGCTTCGGAATGTAGAACCCATGCTGTTTGCACCTGGTCTTTGTGAGGCAAGGACAACAATTCCTCAAAATCGATTGGAACTTTGCGGATGCTTGCGCATCCATGACGTAGCCTTGTGTCCACATATTGGACCCCAGCCTCCTTTCATAGTTCGGCAGGTCTTCTGAAGAAAGGTATGTAGATCTGGGTGCGTAGCCCGAGGTTCTGGTATCCTCAAGGGCTTGTGCAATAATTCCTTGCAAATAGCCAGCAGCTACAGACGCGGCCGGCTTTGAGGGATCAACATCGGGTGTTGACAGCGCCAAACACCCTTTCCAGGGTGCCTGACCCTTCGTTTGATGAATGACAGTCCTTGATGCGCTATGGAGTCAGTGAACTGGCGAGTAACTGGCTTATATTCCTTTATAACGTAGTTGGTTTTATTTCATGGTTCCAATCCACTTACAACTGAATATACCGTAATCTAAAAATAGCTACCCATATCATGGTTAAATCACAATTTTTGGTTCAACCCCCTTGTTTGGTGATTCCAAATTTCCATATGGGGGTATAGGAAGCCCCACCAGGCTGCAAGTTTCGCTTAACACCAGCAGCTGCCATTGAATAAAGAAAAATGGAAATCTATATTATCTAAATAGTCTACAAGATCATGTACATCAGCAATTTTGGCCTACATGATTTACCATCCATAAACCAGCATGTATACAGATATGTGATTTAACAATTTCTTTCCATTATCTACATTTGTGTTGGCCTACATTAAAAACAACAATTTACCTAGAATCCAACAAGAAGCATATATAGTCATATATATATACAGATATGTTATGTAAATATCGATCAATATTGCATACATCATCCAATAGATCACTTATTTTTTCCTCGGCAAAACCATGTCATTGGCATCCACTTTCCGCCCAGGTACACCAGGCATTGGCATCCCAGGAAACATCCCCATGGGGTGGGGAAACCTCAGGTGTTGGCGTGGTCAAGCCGGGTGAAGTTTGGAGTTCTGAATGGTGATTCTTAGTTTAATGGTGTCTACTGATGAATGCTAACTGGAGTTTACTGATTTCACTAGTTTGATCAATTATTTTTTGTGATGGTTTAAGTGGTTCAATCAGTTCTAATGATGTTGAAGTAGTGATGTTTCAGCAAGTTTAGTGATTCAACGTGATGTTTGAGATGTTTAATGATATTTACTCATTTCCAGTGATGGTTATTGACTTTTGAGATTGAAACCTATGGATTTGTTTGATACTTCAATGGAAAGCATGGGAAAAAACCTGTTGACCCAGCTCCAAAGGAGTTAGTACACCCCTGGAAAACAAATTTGGAATATCACAACTTGTAGTTTTCCATTAAACTGATTATCAAGCTGCTGGATGTGAGATACGATCTGATATTGGATGGATTCCAGGAGTGAATCCAACATAATTCAACCATATGTTTAACGGTTTAACCGTCCAAATAGCCCGTAATGATTACAGTATAATGATTACCTTCGTATTAACCCCGGATTAACACACATTGCTTGATCCAGAAGCAGGCGCTGCCCCAAAATAGTAATGCCATCTGCAATATTGTACTATCATGCTACTACCACCGGAATTGTTGGGGCATTTTGGTCTAGTTACCCTAACTATCTATCATGCCAGTGTCGTCGCAGTGAGGTTGTTTCCGGCCCATGATTTACGTACTGGGCCGCTGGGCCAAATCATAGAATGTGTCATTGGTTCCATTCCCAGGATTTATTCATGATATCATCCATCCCTTCTAATGCAAGGTGGCACCAGAAACCAGTCGTAAGTTGATCTAGACAAAAACCCATCCAGCTAATTCGATTACAGTAATCTCGACCATTTTTATCCAATTCTTGGTCCTGGCTAAGTAGAAAAAACACCACCGCTAGGAGTTCATCATATTAATCTGGCTGAAGGATACTTCACCAAGGTCCTTTGGGGATAATTCCCTGTCCCAGCCGTAATTTCGGATGACGCAACGTCGCAACGTCGTTATTTTTCATCGTATACCCATAGGATCCATGGTGCTGCTATATATGGTAACATTTACCATCAATATACCCCCAATGTTGGCATATATACCAGCACCATGGATCCTATGGGATACTGTAGCGTAGTGTAATTTAGTGTAGCGAAATGTAGTGGAGTGTAGTTGTAGTTGTAGTTGTAGTGTAGTTGAGTGTAGTGTAGTGTAATGTAGTGAAGTGTAGTGGAAGGTAAGTGTAGCGTAGTGTAGTGCAATGTAGTGTAGTGGAGTGTAGTTTAGTGTAGTGAAATTTGGTGTAGTGTAGTGTAGTGGAGTGTACTGGTGTAGTTGTAGTTGTAGTTGTAGTGTAGTGGAGTGTAATGTAATGTAGTGTAGTGTAGTGAAGCAAGCGAAGCGAAGACATCTGAACCTCCAAAAGTGGTCCGAACCCCTCGTGTTTTTGACATTTTGACTTCGAAATGTGCTTCGCGCCACAACGGCGTGCACTTTTTCGACATCTGAACTTCCAAAAGTGGCGCGAACATGTAGGGCTTTGTACATTTTCACTTCGAAATGTGCTTCGCGCCATAACGGCGTGCACTTTTTCGACATCTCAACTTCCAAAAGCGGTCCGACGCTGAGGTGTTTTGTACATTTTGACTTCGAAATGTGCTTCGCGCCACAACGGCGTGCACTTTTTCGACATCTCAAC
>Ga0126342_10006824_pt1 | contig 20317 bp, 13 predicted proteins | sample Cyp1metagenome_FD_92528 | JGI IMG/M metagenome (GOLD analysis project Ga0126342, IMG submission 92528) | Coral microbial communities from Lord Howe Island, Old Settlement Bay, Australia - Cyphastrea 1 metagenome | ecosystem: Host-associated > Invertebrates > Cnidaria > Coral ...
AATGCCTTTTCCCCTGACTCCCTTCTATTCCAGTCTTTCCCAAAGCATCGTATACTGACAGAAGTTGCTTCTAATCCTTACGACATCTTACGACCATGATGGTCCGACATCGGAACCCCAGTCCACGAGCACATTCTCGTCCACATCCTATAATTACTGACAGAAGTTCCTTTTAATCCTTGCGATCGGAGCCCACCTATACTGACAGAAGTTCCTTCCAACCCTTACGACCATATATATAATGGTCCCAAATCGGAGCCCACCTATACTGACAGAAATTCCTTCTAACCCTTGCGACCAGAATGGCCCCACATCGGAGCCCAATAAATACAAGTAGATGGCTGATGATGGCTACATTCTCGTCGACATCCTATACTGACAGAAGTTCCTCAGAAGTTCCTTAAGCAAAGCCTTTTCCTCTGACTCCCTTCTATCCAGCCTCTCCCAAAGCATCCTATACTGAGAGAAGTTCCTTCTGATCTGTGCGACCGTAAAGGTCCCACATCGGAGCCCAACAAATACAAGTCGACGAGAACAATCTCATCCACATCCTTCCGCAACCTTTCCAAGCAATGCCTTTCCCTCTGACTCCCTTCTATTCCAGCCTTTCCCAAAGCATCGTAACTGACGGAAATTGCTTCTAATCCTTGCGACCATAATGGTCCCACATCGGAGCCCAACTACTGGCAGAAGTTGCTTCTAATCCTTGTGACCATCAAGCAATGCCTTTTCCTCTGGCTCCCTTCGACTCCAGTCTCTCGATCGCCTCCCCAAATGCACCTCCGAGGACGGACCATCAAGCAATGCCTTTTCCTCATAATGGTCCCTACAGTCTCGTCAACATCCTATACTGACAGAAGTTCCTCAGAAGTTCCTCAAGCAATGCCTTTTCCTCTGACTCCCTTCTATTCAGTCTCTCCCAAAGCATCCTATACTGAAAGAAGTTCCTTCTGATCTTTGCGACCGTAATGGTCCCACACCGGAGCCCAACAAATACAAGTCGACAAGAACAAGCCCAACTACTGACAGAAGCTGCGTAGGCACTCCCTTCGATTCCCCAGTGTTCTAATGCCTCCCCAAATGCACCTCCGACGACAGGCCATTTTCCGCGATTTTCCCAACGCGTCACTCCATTTTTCCATGGTTTTACTAGATGTTTCCATGGTTTTACTCGACTCTTCCATGGTTTTATTCAATTTTTCCGTGGTTTTACTCGATTTTTCCATGGTTTTGCTCAATTGTTCTAGGGTTTTGCTCGATTTTTCCATTGTTTTACTCCATTTTCCCATCGTTTTACTCCAATTTTCCATGGTTTACCCAATTTTCAGATGGTTTTGCTCGGTTTTTCCATTGTTTTTCCATGGTTTTCCATGGTTTTCCATGGTTTTATTCGTTTTCTCCATAATTTGACCCTTCCATTCCAGTCTCCCCAAATGCACCTCGGAGGACGGACCAGGAGGGAATCGATACCCCACCGTCACCCAATTGCCACCTGGCACATAACCCTCAAAAAGTTCCAATTGACACCCCTCCCATTGCACCCATTTCCGTGATTTTGTCACCCTCTGGCGCGCTCTACCCCCGGACCCCCTATAACTCACTTTGTTCGCAAAAGGAACTTCGCCTAGCCTAGCGGCTGGCTTTCGTGACTATATTGGGTCCAAATAAAAATAATTTTCATTGATATATTTTATTCTATGATGCTTTTCTTCTCTTTAATTGTGTAAATAGATAAATTCCATATCTATGTACATGTTTTACATTCAAAAAAATCAAATATAATATAATATAAATATATATATATATATATCCGTATTCAATATCGTTCATATTATATTTATATAGTTTTTAATATCCTGAAATATTCAAAAAAGAATATAATTCTAGCGATCAAACTAAGTTATCAAGAGATATACATAAACATGACTTAGAATGATATATATATATACGTATATTGTTATTACTATTATTATTGTTGTTGCTATTATTATATATATAAATATTCGAATTGTATCCAATATTATACCTTCATTTGTTGATATAGATGTTTTTCGTAATGTAATAAAATGAAAAATATCCTTGGTTCAGCAGGCCAATGACGATGCAATATTGACAATGGGTTTCTGTCCTGTCTTCTGGTCGAACATGATTTGAAAATTATAAAATTCAGGTGAAATTATACGTATATAATGTAACTAGACATGTTGGGTTAGATCAGGTGCAAAGTCAAGCCGCCCAGATGTGCGAAGAAAATTCACGGGTCACGTCGCTTCGATTTCCTCCGCTTTGATCTGCTTGTCGGTCTCCACAAGTGCCTGCGCAAGAGGAAGTCATATCATGCTGACGCTGCCACTCGCTGCGAACATGTCGGAAGTGCCCAGTGCGGATCTCCTACAAAACATGTCTAACATTGTCTAACCTTTCTATCAGGACGAAGGATATATCACTTCTTTAACTCTACAATACCCTACGCGTCTCGCACATTTACAAACCTATCTAATCATAGATCCTTATCCTCTGGCAAGCAGCAAATCAAGATTGAGAACTGACACCACAAATCGAAAATCATCGAAAATTTACACCCTTGGTCCTCCGCATCCTGGAAACTGAGATCAACTGAGACCCAGCCTTTGGTGGGACACGATGACAAACACGTTGGCACATCAAGCAGAAGCGATTCGCTCGACAGGAACGAGCTGTCACCGGACCACCGCAGCGGATCTTCCACAGGGGAAGCTGTGCGCTACGGCTGCGGCACCTGTGGCAGCTGTGGCACCTGTAAGTTGAAGGGGCCAAGGGCCACCCAGGTTGAACCAACATGATTTAACAAGTGCGATGCGAGTGGTGCATCTGATCCAAACACTCCAATTTTTTGGCAGCAAAGTTGCAGGTTGCGACTCCTAAAGCAACAGCTGAGACTGCGAGTAGCACATTTCGTCAAGCTAAATAGCTGGGTAGCTGGGGATAGGGACAAGTACGCCGCATCATTCTTACACCAAGTGTATCACACCAACCTGGGCTAAAGGGGAGGGACTATGGCGACTATGGGCTTCAGATTTCTTCCTTGTACTTCAAAATGCATCAAGTCAGACTGGACATGACTGGACTGCATACATCATGATCCTCCAACCATTCAAACTGCACCCCGCTATCTGTCAGAGCCAAGAAATCAGGTCCTTCTTGGCTCGGAAGCCTCAGATAGGTGGCGCAAAGTGGGCAAGCCCCCCAGGCCGCTGCAAAATTGCATCTTATGCGCAATTTACAGTCTTTCTTGCAAACATGTCCATCTAGGGCCGAAGGGATGGAGTCCACCTGCCGCTGTTTGCTCGTCTTGCCCTTTTGGGCGATTGATGGGTTACTGGTCCTTGTTTCTAGCCATGATGAAGATGCCAGAGATAATAAACAAGTTGGAATGGCGCCAGCTGGAAACGCTGGAAACCTGTAGATCCACACTACTGCTCCATCTTCGCAGCGAAAGTGACAACTGGCTGTTGCATTTGCCGGCTGCACAGACTAGGTGATTAGGGGTTCATAACATTGGCCATGAAGGAATGGCTTTTGAAACTTTGGGTTCTCAATCAACACAGGGGTGTGCAAAGATAAGTGTCTATCCAAGCATGTGGATCCACAGCTAGCCTTTTATGACAAAGCCAACTGTCTTGTCCTGCTTTGCTACAGTTACAAAAAGGAACAAAGACCTTTCCAGAACATGTTAATTTTGAACTGGCGAGTGAGTCCGAGGAATTCTTTATACACTTTTTGCATGGCAAGGGACCGGCACTGTAGCCTAGCAAAGTGCCCACACCTTGATGCTTTCCTTGGCCTTGGCCATAGCCAATGCCTTACCTGTTGAAGCGTTGGTACACCTGTGTCTTACAAAGCCACAGAAGCCCGCAGGCATCGCTGCTGACAGAAAGGGTTGTAATATGTTTGCGATTTCCTACTACTGCAAGGGAATGTTGCAAGATCTGCTTGTCTTGTCTTGGGATTTGCTTAAGAAAACTCGAAAGCATCCCGGCCTTTTTTTTCAACCATAACAATTAGCATGTCTACCAGCCTTCAACAAGCCACTGGTGGACAGTGGCTAAAGCATGGTGTTTTCAGTGCAAGTTCAGGGCTCACCGGGACCAGCAACCAGCACCTCATCCTCGCAGGCAGTGCTTAAATTAAAGCAGTGCCTGTTGGAACGGAAGTGCCTTCGGCATCAGCTGCCAGGAGCTCTTCTCCACCCCGGCCATGAGGCCTGATTTCTCCCTTAAGCATTCGGCAAAGGTTGGATAGGCCGCAGCCTTAAGCCCAACATCATGGCCCAACCTTCAGACATCCGAAATTTGTCGGCAGTTGAGCTTTTAAGCACGCTAGGGCCAACATCAGCTCAAGGGCGCAACAAATCAAGTTTTTTGTTTTTTTTCTGGGTAGTTTCATACATCATTCCAAGTGAAGCAGTGATTAGCGCGCAGGTGGTTTTTCTGTCCAAGGTTATTGGAATTGGCATCCATCATCTCAACCAAAGGTCCCAGGGTTCAAGGGCCCTAAGTTGACCTGCGACACCGCACCCAGGCTACTGAGGCAGTCTATTTTTTTTAATGGAACGCTTGGGACCTCACATTCAGGGAAAATCCACCAACGTGCTTATGGGCGAATTTGCTGACCTGGTGTAGAATCAAGTGTCATGCAAATCACATGTCCAACTGTCACTCAGCTGCACTGTTAACCGGTTAACCTGGCAGGTTGCCAAAATGTTCGAGTAAAGCGCTGGCTCCGATGTCCCAATATGTTCCATTGGGCTCTGACTTCCCCCTTTTTCCTGTAGTCTCAGTCTCATGATCGGAAAAACCATTCTCAGGTTTGTTGAATCCATTCATCGGGCAGTACCTTGAAGCAGTAGGGTCAGTGGGGTCAGTGGGGTCAGCTGAAGTGAAGCCGGACCCTTTGCCGCACCAGCCTAGTCACTTTCGTCACTTTGGTCCTTGCTTCGAAGCCCCGAGAGGCTTCGAGAAAGGCCAGCAGCCAACAAAGCTGCAAGGAACAGTTGGCCCAGAGCTGCTAGGTGCCAGCACCTTTCTCTGAACGATTTTTCCCCATAAACAGATCTGCTCACAAGAGTTGTGCAGCACGCGGCCATGCGCGTACGGTGCGTACGGTGCGTACGGTGTCATGTTGCATCCTTGGCCTAGCTGGTGTGCTTCGCTAGCTGATTGCACCTGCCGACATCCTCAGGCAAACAGGGAGTGCCATATCATGCAATATCTAACATGTCAATTGGTTTCCCTTGGCAACTGATGATGACACACGACATAGATCAACATAGATCAACTTGAGATTGTGGACGTGGGGCCATGCAGGCCATGCCGACTACATGCGTCTCTTGCCTGAGCACCTTCTGACATCTTGAGGAAACATGCCACGCTGGACAGTGTTCAAACTTAAAAACCATGTTAAAATCTAAAAAGATGGGTTTTATGGCAGTCAAGTCACGCTAAGCACTGGCAGTGAAACAAACCTTCCATTGTTGTTTTCAGCTGGTTGCAGCTTAAGCCCTGGTCTTCCACATCCATCAGCGCCCTGGTAGCGACCCTGGAGAATGGTAAACCCAGCTTTCTGGTGCCCAAAACAAAAAACTGAGCTTCTGGCAGTTTAAACCACATCGACCCTCTATGACCCTATGACACCCTACGACCCGAGAGGAACCAAGCCACCACCATCCATGAAAATTCCGCACAGGCTGTGCTTCAAGGTTTCCCACAAACCACCGGAACAGATGGAGATCTCTGCGTCAGAGATGGAAGCTCCAAAAGTTGGGTAAAGGCGAACTCAAAAGTTGTGCCACACACATCATGGCAAGGTTAAAACAAGGAAGGATTGATCCTGCAACATCCTGCTGAAACAAACCAAAATGGGAAAATCCGTTCTGGCTCAAGGACTTGACAGTGAAAACCGGGGTTTCGCATTCTGTTGGCCCACAGCACACAGGACTCTGTGGCTGTTTGTAAAGGCCAACAGCTGCAATGTATTCCAACGTCGAGAAACCCATCGCGACATCCGCAATCTCAGCCGAAAACAGCGGCTGGTTTGGACCTGATTTTTCTTCAGGTCATAGGGAACCCAAGTGAAACTTCTGAATCACAGTGCTTTGCGGGACTTGTGGTGAAGGACAGTGCCGCAGTGCTGAGTATTTCACTTCGCTCCCTAACTTGACCACGGGCATTCGAGTGCCATGCGGTGCCCCAAATCTGGCTGGGAAGGCTGGGAAGTCTTGGGCATTTCGCGACAGGTCTGGTGGCAGAAGCACCTGCCAAAGTGATGTTCTGCGACCTGAACAGATTGCAACATCCAGCGGAAGGATACAGTCGTCCAGCTGATGTCTCACTAAGATCTTTTTGTAGGCAAGGATATTGGCATGCCTAAGAAGCCAGCAGTGCACATTTTGAAGCCCTTCCTGGTGCTTGAAATGACTTATATGACTTCATGCTGTCGAAGGGAGCAGTACGTTTCGCATGAAATCTTGCACATTAAAACACAACTCGACTATTGTAAATCAACCATGGCATCCGTCACCATCTCAGTCTCTTTTGCTGTGACTCGGTTCTTGTTCCCACTAGTTGTGACATGAAAATGGGTTTTGAGAAGGGATTGCTACCAATCATTAATACCAGAATTGCAATCAAGGTGTCTGCTGATGTCTCATGTCGGGCACCATCTCTTGGCGTAGAGGAAGTGAAAAGCGCAGCATGATACCTTACCATGCGCGACGTTCAACCAACTGTTCCACTCAACCATAGGCCTGCTTCAAAGAGTCAGGCACAACTGGTTTCACCAGTGGGATTCGATGGGATTAGAGCATCATCCTGCGAAGAGCCTGCCATCCCCACTCCAACTTGTCTTATCGCACATTGGGCGCCACTCTTCCCGGTGCTTTTTGCAAACCTGCCCTGACACGTCTTTTCACCTTTGCCAGCCTTTGCCCAAGCTGTAAGAAAACAACTTTCTTCATCACAGGCTTCATGAAATGAGAAGCGAAGCATTGCACCTGTGGTCTCTCACTTAAAACTCAATTACCTCGCTGCTACCTGGCCATACCTGGCCACACTCACACCCATTTTTGGCTCAAAATATGGAAGCAAACGTGTGAAATTCCTTTTGTGCCCCGTACCTTCTGACAGTGTGTTCTTGAGCATTCCCAGCCTGCCATGGCCAATGTGTGCTGCCACTGTTGGATGTTTCCTCACACTTTCCTCAAATCACTGGCACTTCACTGAGGTTTTCTGCAAGGATCTGGGACATAGATTCTACAAATGTCACCGGGCCCAACTCTGTTTCTGTGCGTCGCCTACTTTATCTCGTTGATCAAGCTGAGAACGAACGCACTGAAAAAACCACTGTCACATACCAATACCTGCTTCACGTCGCGAGCACAGTTTTATGTGGCTTTTATTTGCCCTTTTTTTGATGCTGCCAGGTTCATTACATTTCTCATCTTAACCGCTTGGAACATCTTGGAACAAAGCAGGTTGGACTGCACCATCAGCTGTTGAACGGTGGCACCACGTTGCACAACCCAACGTCATGCGACGCGCATTTTCCAAGCACTGGCAACGCCTGGTCCTGCGGCCCTACGAAAGCTGAAGCACACGAGCCGCGTGTCCTACAGGTTCTCCAAGTCGTGCTTGTATATCGTTCAAATTGGCCTGCCACTACTGCGTTGGACGTTACTTGTGCAAGATTGTGCAAGCGATGCAAGTGCCGAAAAGATCCACAACGGCTCAGGTTGATGCCTGTTATAGTTGTATTGCCTTCACCTGAAGTCATGGTTCACATCCATGAGGATCTGAGCACGCACCGCGCTCACTAAGCCAGGTTTACCGACTTGAGAAGGCTTTAGGGATCACTACCCTCTGGTAATTTGACATAACTATTGAAAATGGCACATTTATAGTGGATTTACCCATTAATAATGGTGATTTTCTATAGCTACGTTAGTTTACCAGAGGGTACCCAGTCTGTAGCCTTGAGAGGATGCCACTTGGTTACCACATCTGCTCCAGCGACGTGTCGCAGCGGGATGTTGGCAGCCATGGTAGCCGCTGGTACCATTGGATCCATTGGCCCGAGCCGCACAAAAAAAACCGGAACTTGAAAACGATGCCAAGGTGATTGGATTTGTTCAGCGCCACTCAGTCTAGCAAAGATGTCTTCAACGATGCCATTTGCCAAGACTGGTAACATGTGCGCCGCAAAAATGGACACTCAAGAGCCGCTCCAGGAACCTTCCTTTCCGAAACGGTCCGACAGTCTACCAAATCTATCCCAATCTTTCCTCCAACCTTCAACCGCCTTCAGTAAGATGCCTTCCACACATCCGCACCTTGCTCCCGCAATCAAAACTGTTCAGAAGAGCTTTGCAAGCCGGAACAAAGTGCCCACAAATCACTGTAGCCCGATCCAGTCGGTAGCATTCCGCATCGCAGCTTGGCAATGCCGCGGGTGCGCACGGTGCACTCTTCCAGAGCTGCGAGTGGTATCTGTTCAAGACACGTCGGGGAAGCAGTGGACACGTTTCTATTTTACACTGGACCTGGGTCAGGTTGTGGCATGAATTGCTGCCCATTACATTTCTCATCTTAACATATCTTAACCGCTTGGAACATCTTGGAACGAAGCAGGTTGGACTGCACCATCAGCTGTTGAACGGTGGCACCACGTTGCACAACCCAACATCATGCGACGCGCATTTTCCAAGCACTGGCAACACCTGGTCCTGCGGCCCTACGAAAGCTGAAGCACACGAGCCGCGTGGTGCCAATCTTTCAGAGTTGACCTGCTTTGGAATCAGCACCAGGGCAGACCCAAAATGCCAGCATCTATCAGCTCAGAAAATCAATCAAATTGTACGGTGTGCTCGGTGTCTCTAGCCTATGCACAAGCTGACAGACCATGCCTTTGGCCAGAAAGTCTGTGTGCATGTGCGCCGAATTTTGGGGGGAATACCTCAACGACGCCTTTCGAAGCTGAAACAGGACTTGCGGCTTGAAAGTACCACTCCCTTGAACCAGATTCGGACCTCATGGAAGACTGGCAACGGCCTGAAGCCTTGCAAATCTGCAATCGTTTTGCTACGAAGAGATTTCAGACGGGCACAAAGGGACCCATGATACACCTCCACTGCCGCAACACTCACAGAAAAGATGCCAAGGTGATGCAACTTGCCATGGCCGGTGCAGCATGTCCCTTCCAAGCAGCGATTAAGGGCGCCATCGCATCATGGCATTTTCTGTGGGATCCTTGTGTCGAACAATCTGAGCAGAGATGCTTTCATAAATCCAACGAATCTAACGACCGCCTAGCGTTAGCAGAGTAAGCAGGAAGCTGAAAGTAAAGGGTCTCCAAATTTTGACTCATAGTTAGGTCATCTAAAAGTGCAAAATTCAACCATGCATCTCGGTCAAGTTGCAGCGCCGAGTTCTCACTGATTGGCACCGCCAAGGAGCAACAATCTACACCAGGATCCTGGATGTTTTCCAGATTTTCAGCTGCCTGGGTGAGAACAAGCCACTGACTTCGACATGGAAGCCATCAAAACAAGTGCGAGGTAGAGCCAGAAGTCCAAAGATGGAGCCTTTGTTTGGAACACACCTCCAGCTTTTGGACTCCAGAGTTCCTGTCCTGAATACCTCAGGAGTTTGAAAAATGTTGAACCGGGGCACATCATTGGAGTGCTGCATCTGGAAGAACGGAACAAGAAAGGAGTTAAATGCAGAACATATCTGAACTCTTGAAGCTGTTGAAGCTGTTGAAGCTGTCTCCATCTCAATTTGAAAGCGATGGCATCCCAAATGAAAATATTGACCACCCCCAGACGAGGGCATCTGACCCGCGACTGTGTCACTGACTGTCCTGGCTGTTTCCTCTGCGCGCGCGCCAATGTCCATCTATGCCTTTGATGTGCCTTCATCAGCGGCAACAAAGCTAGAGAGTGTGAAAGATTTGCTCCAATCCACCTAGTTTCCGAACATCCGACAGTTGTTCCATTTTAGACCTGCACTTCTTCCATCTAAACCCCCTCCCAATGTGACAGGGGCCAAGCGCCAAGCTGTGACAGAAAACCCCTGGGACGACATCGATCTAAGATGATCAAGCTCCGCCCTTGGAGCCACTGACTTCACTGTCTTCACATCCCTGATATCCCTGACATCCATCAACAGATCAACATTTCGTCATCCAAATGGACCCCGCTGCATAGCTGTGGCCCACCAGAAGTTTCAGAGTTTCCGAGAGCTCTAAGAGCTCAGAGAGACCTCCCCGGTGCAACATCCTTGTCACTTAGATCAGGGAGCAACAGCAGCTGCGATTTCCGCGTGCACCTGCGAACTTGTGGCTATTCAGCTGTCAAGACCCGATTCGACTAGTGCAAATCAGAAGCCAAATCCAGTGTCAGGTCAATTTGCCTCGACTGTGATTCGCTTCTTGCCTGTTCCCCAATTGTTATGGAGAAAGTGAGCTCCATGGAAGGCCACAATCAATCCACACCAGAAGTCAACGTCAGGCAAGACCAGTGTTGGAAAAGGTGTGGAATTTCCGGTGAAAGGTCAGGGCCGTGGCGTAGCGTCTGCGTTGCTCTGGCCATGCCGGCCATGCCAAGCTCCAGTGGCCACCATGCCGCAGGCGCTGCACTGATGGTGGCCTTGATGGGTGGTGACAGCCACCATCAACCATCCGATGCAGGACTGGAGGCCCGAAACGAAAGACCTCTGCTGTCAAACTGCGGGAAAAACAACATAGCAACTACTGCCCCCACTTTATGATGTACCCTCTGGTTATTTAACATAGCCATGGTATAGATGGCCCATTTATAGATGGTTTACCTATTAAAAATGGGGATTTTCCATGGCTTTATGATGTAAATTGATGTAACTGGGCAGGATAGCCCATAAAGTCCTCCTGAGTGCCGCGTTGCCTTGGCATCGTACTTCTCAGGGCGGAAATTGGTGGCTTCGGCGACAGGGGTGTGAGCTGCGCCGTGCACGAAAACCAGTCCAAGCAATCAAAGCAGCCAAGAGTTGACAACTCATTCCATCTTGAAGATCTATCAGCAATTAAACCTGCAGCTGTGTTTAACGCAAATGTTTGATGCGTTTAAGCTGTGTTGCAGCTCATGCATGCGGTGGCATGCCGTGGCGGGTGGACGAGCACTTGCGCTTTCAGCTGCCAAATCGGCCGTGTCGGACGGCAAGTGCGGTCGATTGTCTTTGGCGCCATATCAACAGATGAGAGCAGATGCGACACAAACACGACAAACACGTGACATGTGACCCTTTCGAAAGCGGAACAAAGCAGAAGTTTTTGCTATCCTTTTGCGCTCTGAGTGTTGAAACATGAGTAAATGTCTCGGTATCATGTGTGGCAGTTCAGGGCGTGACATGTGAAGTTGGTGGCTGTTGGACTGGGATTGCGGTTGCTCCCAAAGATCAGTTGAGAACGGTTGAAAGGCAATCCTACCCACGCTTTCTGTTGCAAAAAAAGTCAGGCTGAGACTTATGCAGCGGCACTGTGAATGCACATGCTGTGAGCATTGCAGCAAAGTCTCCAAACCTGTGGTTGTTAAAGTGCCAGAGTGAGAGTCAGACACAATCGGATGCACTCAGAACGTGGAATTTGGGCATTCAAGGTATAGCTGTTGTGCCCAGGCATGCTGTGGTGGAATGTATTCTCATCTCTCATCTTTGCCCCGGATCCTACCAGTTCAATGGCATGGCACTAAACAAATCCCTACTCTGCCACGCTTGAAACGTTGGCAGAGTCGATGTGACATGTGACACGGAAGACGTGATCGATGGCATCGGCATCAGCACCAGGTATTTGGAGAAAATCAGGACGTGTCCGACGTATCCTCTGGGTCCAAGGTTTGAGTATGGTCGCCCAAAGCCATCAATGCCTTGTCCCTGCAGAAATTTCACCCACTGCAGCGACCTTGGCAGCGGCGAAGCGATAGACTTGGCACGGGAAACTGTGCAACGCACATCCCTCCGCCATCGCTCGCGGGAGTCTCATTTGTGTACGCGGGGCACTACATCGAACAACCCAACATCATCTCCAGTGCACGTGGCATGTTGGGCTAGTGAGCCGCTTACACCCGGTTGGCCTTCACTACCTGATTCCCAATGTCTCTGACAGAACAAACTGGAACCAATACGTCTTTCCAACCCCTCACCATGGCATGCCTTTATTCTCAAGGGAAGATGCACGATGCTGAAGCGTTCTTTAGACTGAACGTACCGGCCGTACCGTGCGAAATGAATCTAGGAAATCAACTATCCTTGGGACAAATACCTAAAGTTACGGGCCGCAAAACTTTGATTTAAGCGGAGCTTGACTCTACAATTAAAGAAAAGTACTTTGGGCACGGCTAGGGTGTATTGGGAAGCTTCTTCCCATGCAGTCCTTCGTCATAGATGGCAACAAGTTGTTGGCTTACTGGGGCGTGGGCAGCTTAAGAAGGACCAAAAGGTGTCAAGGGCCAGCATCCTGCAAACAGTTCATCAAAGCCACTCTGATTTTTGAAAACCATGCCTTTTTGGAGCAAAGTGCAGCATTTTTTAGCCCGACGTTCCAAATCTCCAACCATTTTTCAGCATCCGCTGCTACACTTGTTGTGCTGGTTCGGACGTTTCACCTCACGCCAGGGAACCCAGGGAACAGGAACCCATCTCAACCGGCACAGCCACGGGTGAATCAGGCAGAGATCCACAGATGTATCACTTGAGTCACTTGCGCTTTGTGACTCAATGCTGGCTGAAACTAGTTGAGCTGTCCCAGCAACACATCAAATGACTTAACGAAAAGGGTCACAGTCCAAAATTCAACCCAGCAATGCCATACAATGACTTTCCTACGTACTTAGGCGTGCTGCAACATCTAGGTTGGAAGTTGAAAGGGTGTGAGGATCATGCCTTGCTGTGTTCCTCAGTGCGCCTCCGCTTTCTCTCACGTGAGAGTGCAACATGAAGCCAGCCATGGGCAGAGCAAAGAACCCTGGACTCCTTTGCCACCAGGTCGAAATGGGATTAACCAGGCAACATCTGGCGAATTGAAACAGCCCGCCATCCCCATCCTGCCTTTATTTTGCCTACCTAAACACTGGTGGTGTGACAGCCTAGCAGGGCCTAGCAGGCAAGCCACATGGCGTCTGCCTGTCACCTTCCTTCGCAACGCTGGAACGGGCCTTTTCCATGGGCTGTATGCCAATGAGAAGGCAAGTATCGCAACGGTCTCACAGGTCACCTAAAACTCCACTACCTCACTGCTACTTGGTCACATTGCCTTCCTAAGCTCTGGGATCTTTGGGAAGTGACCTGCAAATGACATGTCCTCTGACACTTTGCAGAAAGATCAATTCTTTGGGAGCCGGCAGAAGCTGCAATGGAAACATGGAAACCTGCGCTTCAAAAAGCCACTGACAAAGGTCGAGGCAGCAGGTAGCACCAATACCAATCTAAAAGTTGAATCGCGAGGTGAGGACGCTACGTTTATTGCGTTTATTGCGTTTATTGCGCATCAGCAAAGTAGACGCAGTAGCTGGATACATGACCCTGTGGTTTAGGACAGTTTTACCAGAAGTACATCTGCTGTAGAATCTTGCAGCTTTAAGTCGGCCCTTCATTTGAACAATCCAACCTGGGGGGAAAAAAGATAGCTCAACTATTTCAGATCAGCCAAAGAGGCATCCACGGGTGCATCATATGAGACATGCTCGGACTTTCTCAAATGCCTGGTGGATAAACAAAGTAAATGGACCGGAAATTTCACAGCTTCACCCAACCTAACAGTTCATCCGCAGCCCAGGCCAGCTGCGGATGAACAGCTGGCAGCAACTGGCCTGACCGAAACCTCCAACTGGAAAGGGACTGACAACACCATAGCCATGTGGTGACGAAGCATCGACCTACCGTGCTGAATAGCTCTACCCGCTGGAATCCAATGTGAAGCTGGACGTCCATGCACCGCACTCCTTGGCGACAGGCCTGGAAAATGGGACTAACCAGGCGACATCCTGTAAGTTGGAGCAAGCCTTCATCCACACTCTGCCTTTTCTTGGCCTGTTAGAAAAACAGGTGGTCTGATAAGTCATGCTGCCAGCTGCATAGTGCATCTTGTCACATCTTGTCACATCTTGTCATCTTACCTCAAGTTGCATCCTACACTTCCAGGTCACTCGAGTGCTTTTTCATGACGGGCTTCACTCTGAACCAACAAGAAAAGCAAGCATTGCCACTGGCCACAAACTCCCCACCTAAAGCTCGACTACATCGTTGCTGTGCACCTCCTCACACTACCGTCCTATTCGAAAAAATGGCTTTGGGATGTTCGGGGTGGAAGCCTCCTGCACCAACGGCAGAACGCTTCATGTTTGAACCACGACTCACCTTTGATCCATTGTGACCACCATGATCCCTCACGCCGCCCCGACGATTGCAACCGCTTGTGGCGAAAAATGCCGCCATGAAGTGCCGACAGTTGCGGCACCCTGCGGATCTGCACCCGGATTCACAGATCGGTAACATCCAAAATGAATGATCTAAACAAAGCCCTGATCAGCCATAAGCCATGAGCCATCTACACTAGCTGTCAGAGGATGAACGATGCCTCGAAAATGCCTAGCTTAGGCATTCCTGCGGTATGCTGATGGCCCAACCCCTTCAAGATACGGATCCCCCAATTTCTGTGACCTACAGTCTTCCACAAATAACCTGCTCTACAGCTGCTGCAACCCTTACAATGCCGATCCATCAGCTTGCAACGATCATGGTCTCATTGTTCTGTGGGTCACCACATCCAACGATCCAGCGTCATCACCTACCCATGAAAAGGAGGGGGTTCTATAGCGAAAAGAGGGATCGCTGAAACTCATTTGACTCAGCTGCGCCCGAACCATCCTACAGTGTCAATTTGTTTAATCATAGGTTCTACGGTTCTACCATGCATCATTCGCAGCTGTGCATCAGCGAAACTGGATGCAAAGGACCAGAGTTGAAATTGGGTGCTCGGAATGTGGGGGCAAATCTGGGCAAATGCATTTTGTTTTGAACCTTTGCTTTCCCCATGGCCCAGTCGTCATCATCCCTCAACGCCTCAGCGCCGAAACCAGCTGATGGGCTTCAGAAAATGCAGCAACCAGAAGTTACATGCTGACATTTATCATTTATCGATCTATATTTATCTTATTTAAAATGAACAATACAAAACCTGACACTTCCAAGGCATGGCTGCTTGGTTTCTGGGAAGCTCCAGCCTTTGGTGTCGCTTCGCAGTGCCATGCACCCACTTTCGGCAAAGCTATGAGGCCTTGGCCTAAAGCGCGCCTGGCCCAGACTCGGCGCAGGAACAGATGGGCTTCTTAGCCGCGCATGTGGTGCAATGGCTTATGCCATTTATGCCATTTATGCCATTTATGCCATTTATGCCATTTATGCCTATACAATGACCTGGTTGTGTCTGATTTGCTGTCAATATCTCATGGATTCTCATAGTATCTCATCTTCTCTGTCAAAGCCACGACCCTGTTGAAGGGTTTGGAAGCTGCAGTGCCTTTACAAGCATCTGCCCTGTCCACCACATGACGGTCCAGCAGGGCCCATGTGTTTGAGCAACTTGCCATGCCAGGGTCCAACTGTCAATCTTGCGTTGCCCTGGCCATGTCCGGCTAAAAGGTCGAGTACTCTTTGGACAAATGTAGGAAACATTAGGAAACCAACCGTCAAGGAGGCTTTCCATCTAAAGCGAACAACCAGCTCTTTGAGCACATCAATCTAATGGTTTTGCCTTCGCGGTCAGCTTTTTGATCAGCAACTTCCTTGCTCCTATCAGACCCACACAGCTAAAGATGTTGGGGGCAAGAGGCCTTCCAAAAGACTCAGCACACCATATCTTGTCACGCGGTGACTATGCTTCGTGCGTTTGGTGACGGGAAATTTAGCTTGGGCAATGGAAAGCTTAGCATGGTGTTTCAAGCTTCGGTCTGCACAATGATACCCTACGCCAACTTTGAGGATCATGCCTAGGTGTCTCGGGTGTCTATCCTGCTGGTGACGCCCCGGGAAACCATTCAAGTGACAGCACAATTCAAGGAGCACCACGGTTTTAAGTGTGAGCTATTGGGCATCACGGGAATGTCACAGCCTATGGCTCTATATGGCTCTATGCCCCAGCTCCATCGGAGCATTGGCCATGGCTGGTAGCTGCTCATCAGGCATAAAGGCAGCTACCATACCTATGGTCTCTAGTGGTCTCTTCAGGGGGAGTCGCCTAGGGCCTAACGCCTGTGCTGCGTGTGCTGCAAATCACCGTGCATGCCAGTCACACGTCAAGATATGCCCAAGGAACTGTTGGCATTTCCAGCTCTGCAATCGGCTAAACAAGATGCAGAGCAAGGAAATGCAAAAGACTTCGGTCACATCATCACATCTTGTGTGGCTCTGAAGTTTCTCTCTTTAAAGGACACCTGCAAGGGATCTTGCCATCGATGGCCACCTGAGTTTTGCTACAGGCCTGCGCCGTAGGCAACTTGCCACCACTTTTTTCGAAGTGCAGCTGATATCGATGCATAAATCAGCACCAGCTGCATGAACTTTGCCAACTGCCTCAGGTATTAGCAGCCCAACAACCTCAACACAGCATGGCAAGCACATTGAGCATAGAGCAAAGTGTTTCGTGGAAGTGTTGAACCACTTGATGACCTCCAGGCCAGTTCAAGCCACCGGAGAAAGGCTTGGAGTCATGGTCAAATTCGGAAAGCACACCTGCCTGTGTGGCCTGCGGCTAGAAATTAGGGTGGCCGGAAATGTGACATCTACGAAGTAGAAAATACATGGCCAACATCAGCTGTGCTACTTCCGGGGCACCTGTTCTCCAAATATGGCTACCTCCGCGTAACACAAGTTTCGATCCATCTATGGAATCTATGGCACTGTCCCAACCCATCGCGCTTCACATCCAATTTTAAACATACAATGTATCAATCTGAGGACGGCCTCATCAACGCCATAGTCTCAACGGATACCTTTTTAATTCCGACACTTTGCTACTGAGATAGGCTGCTTCGATTCTGGCACCCTCTTCACCGGCAGTACTGACGACATCTTCAAAGGCCGTCGTCCCACGATAAAATTGTTCCTATAGGTAAGAAACCTTTGGAAATCTGGGGAATCTGACGGGGCTGGCCGGAAACACTTGATCTAAAACTTTCAGACTACAGAATGACATCTTGATTGGTTTCGAGATCTTTCGGTTCATATGGTGCAGGCGGACCAGTGAACTCTGACATGGTCTCATGCGGGGAAGCCTATTAGTGTCTACATGTGCCGCCTGCAAACGCGGCAAACAGAGGTAGAAGTGTGTTTGGATTGTTTGGATACCATCTCGCTTGCACCATACAGTGGGCACGTTGTGCCTTTAAAAGCTATGTTGGTTACCTACCACCCTTCGGACCCCTCGGCAAGAAGTGGGCGTGGGCAGGACAAATCTTGGTGACGGGCCGGATTTGTCTTTGGGTTTTAGCGCATCTTACTGGCTGCGGCTGCGGCAGCTGTGAGCCTGACCGTATGGGAGATACCTCAGATGGCACTTGCCTTCACAGGTCGGGTACTTAACTTCTCCCATCCACGAAGGTACACAGAAAACATGGCAAGGCACCACGGATGGCAACCACTGAGCTAGTTTCAGCGGACTGTCCTGGACCGTGCTCTGAGCCGACCCTTTCTGACATGGCGCCGCTTCACCTGTCTGGGATCATCTTCTTCCAATCGCAGCTCCTGGTTGTGTAGCAAGGCTGAAGGATCTGCAGGCCATTTTGGGCGTCAAGCTGTTGACCCTCAAATGACAGTGGTGCAGCTGGAAAGGTGATGTCAAACCACTTTCAGGTCTGACGGAGCCAGACAGACCAGCAGGGGTAACCATCGCGTCGAACTGTGGGTAGTTTGAGGGGAAAATTCAAAGAGACTCCCTGGGCTACACTTTGATGAGGCTAAACCCTGGCGTGGGAAACGCAAAGGTGTCATGTTTGCGTATTGAACGCTGCATCCAGCGGGGAATATGTTTAGCACCACACGGCTGAATGTGTTGTGAACGGAACTGGTGAAGCAAAAGGTTCGGAACCTGGTGTTTTAACATTTTTTAACATGTCTGGCTCCATTGTCAAACAGCAGAAGACATTAAAGTTCTACACCCTCTTCCGAATGATTTCCACTAACAAATTGAAGTCTTACTTCCCCTTGGCCCAGAGAATCTCATCTTTGAGACGACTCATAGGTCACATCCACAGCTTTCAATGCACAAGACATCTGGGAGGCCAATCTGAGTTTGACAGGTGGAAGCTTAAGTCCAATCCAGGCTGCAATCAGCTGGAAGAGTCTCAGAATGGCATTTTCACCTATGGATACCCATCGGTTTACTTGTTTTTCGTAATTTTCACTTCCTGGGATGCAAATGGGGGAACTTTGCAAAGTTCACTGCGATTTTTTTGGATTTTGGAAGTTCCAAGGTGTATTTGAGGGCCTTGATCCAGCTGAAATCATTGCAAGCAAGCAGTATTTCCACCTGCAGAGCCGTGGTCACACATTCTGCCAATGAAACACAATGCTGGCAAAGACTGGTTGGTGGTATGCCTACCCCTCTCAAAAATGATAGAGTTCGTCAGTTGGGACGATTATTCCAAATATAGTCAACAAGTCAAATGATGTCAAATGATGTCAAATGATGTCAAATGATGTCAAATTCAACAAGTCTTGTTCTCACTGATGCTCCTAGTTATCCTAGTTGCAATGATTTTTTATCAGCTGTCAGAGATGACAGGACAAACCCATGGAAAACCTGCCACCAGATCTGGTCCATCCCCCCAACGATAATGGAGCGACTTTCCAAGGGGCAGAGCAAGAGACCCAGCGGCTCAAAGGGCCACCGACCTAAAGATGGTTTCGTTTCAAGATGGGCCCCAAAGATGGCGATGTTAGTGGAGATGATTGGAGATGATTTGGATAAATCATGAGAAACTGTCGGAGAAACTGTCGGATAAAATTGATGAATTTTTGAGGTTGCGGGATGCCCAAGTATTTGAGACATACTGTGACATACTCGTGTATCATAATTCATCTTGGGGATTCTGGGTTTTTTTGTTCAGCTTGTTTTCGGATTTTGGGAGGTACTTCAACCAGCCTCAGGGGCTGCATGTGATGTAGCAATGACTAGTAATCACATTTAATATCATTTAATTGGCATGTGTTGGCATCTAGAAACGCAACATCCTTTCCCACTATGTCTCATCTCAAACTTATCTTCAGCCTCGCAAAGAACCATCAGAACCATCCAAACAAACAAAGAGGTGAAGATATCCAGCAATTCCAGCAGTTCCAGCAGTGACCCATGAACTCAAACAGCAGTTTGAAGAACGCACCAATCAACACCAAATGACTTCAAGGTGCACATATATGTCATATGATGTCATATGATGTCATATGTCATGTATCCTGCCATCCTGCCTCTCATTGATGCCCACTTGCAGACTGCTTCGCGTGCATGAAACGCTGCTTCCCAGGCAAAACTGACCGCAGAGGATGGCTGGCGAGTTGATATACAGAAAATCATCAACTTGTCATCCTAATCATCACCTTATTTTTGCGACATGAATTCCAGGCGACAGTCTGATATCACTCAACAAATCATGCGAATATGTCTTAACCCTTGACGCTCGCTCATGATGACCCAGCATCATCAGCATCGCATACTCAATTTACATCAATTTACTCAATCTGCTTCGCTCACCCCACAAAAACTTCAGCATGCAACTCGGTGGCCCTGCGCCTCTCAGCTTCTACAAGGTCAGTCAGCCAGGACTTCAAGAGGCTTCGAGCTGTAAACGTCGCATGATCATGCCAGAGATCAAGAGAACGTCTGCCAGGGTGCCTGAAAATTCACCTAAGCACAGCCATTTTTCTGCATAGCATAGCACTGCAGTCTCTGCGGTTTCGGCCCTTAGCCCTTGAGGTCTGAACAAGAATCATTGACCAACGCTGACTGGCGATTCTTCGACATGGCCATGGCTCAATGGAAAAACTGGGCGGGCTTTGGATGGCGTAATGGGAGGTGTAATGTCTTCAAATTTGCTGTTGATCCTTGCGTTGGAGCCGCTGAGCCGTTGTTACAGTTGTTTTTCCCGAATGCGTAGCAAGGGTTCCCGTTTCACTCTGGGGGTCTGGGGGTTGAGGGTGTGTTCGCTCGACGTTGCGTTCACGGTCGCAACCGTCCGCAACCGTCCGCAACCGTCCGCAAC
>Ga0126342_10006825_pt1 | contig 20315 bp, 7 predicted proteins | sample Cyp1metagenome_FD_92528 | JGI IMG/M metagenome (GOLD analysis project Ga0126342, IMG submission 92528) | Coral microbial communities from Lord Howe Island, Old Settlement Bay, Australia - Cyphastrea 1 metagenome | ecosystem: Host-associated > Invertebrates > Cnidaria > Coral ...
GGATGGAAATGGATGGAAATGGATGGAAATGGATGGAAATGGATATACCCTCTGGTAAACAAACAGTTTGCTATTGAACATGGCCATAGAAATAGTTGATTTACCCAATACAAATGGTGATTTTCCACAGTTGTTTGTATGTTTACCAGAGGGTAATACTTATAATATAATATGATTTAATGATTTACCATGATATAATAACGTACCGGGATATAATGATATATAATGATATGATATACTATCTACTTTAGGAATATACTATCTACATGAGTATGTTACTATGATTACGATATTTAAGCTGCCATCGACGCCCATGTTTTGGGACTGAAATGATATACCCTATGGATCCGTCAAAACCATGCTGGAAGTGTTTCGGGCTGTAGTTTACAGCCACGGAAAAGACGTGATATAGATAGTCATGGGGGGATCCCCAAAATGGAGGGTTTATAAATGGAAAATCCCCATCTAAAATGGATGATGAAATGGGGTACCCCAAAAATTTTGGGAAACCTCCATATATGTATCCATATTAGTTCAATGTGATAGAAAAAATGTTCCGTTTAACACATAAAAGGCTCCTTTTTTCTAGCCGCTCCGCTACGCTACCACCCGTGGGATCATGTGGGATCTCAGAGCCCTCCGGCTGAGGCATTGCATGGATCATTTTAAAAAGAGCAGCTGGGCCGGAGGCGCGATGTGAAAGTTTCAGGTCGTTTCTCTGGGGGCTTGGGTAAACTTGTCACATGATATCCCATGAAATCACCAGTTTTTCTTTCCAAAATGATATCCTTGGTTACTCTAGCTATGTTTCATGGGTTTTTAATGGTGATTTCATATGGGAGATTTGTTGGGATTGTTTCATCCACGATAGGATGGGATATATACTCTCTGGTAATTTGTTACATAGCTATTGGACATGACCATCTGTAGTGCATTTACCTATTTAACACATGTCATTTTTCATAGCTATGTTTACCAGAGCGTATTTTTTTCTCATCTCTCTTTGACCTCCGGTGTCATCAAACGGGGTTTAATTGAAAATCCTCCAGCTAGCTCGATATTTTTCACAGCCATGAAGCTCCATGGCTAATGAAGAGGGATTTTCCGGTAAGCCAATTTTGATTGCCAGAGGATACTTGTGACCACTCCTCTCAGCTGATGCTTCATGCATTCAGACAATACCCTCTGGCTATTTAACATAGCTATGGAAAATGGGTGATTTTCCAGTTCGCTACGTTAAATAACCAAACTGCAAACAATTGTGATTGCAAACGTCGTAATGTTTTCTACCTGGAATGTCGCTCCCCATCAACGAACATATCAAGGTTGTGGTTCAACCACCCACCAGATAAATGATTTACTTTCCACGCAACATGATCCAATCTTGATCACATCTCTTTTTGAATTGCTCCACCCAAGTGGGCAGTGAAAAATCAACCTCTTGACACCTGAAAAAGTCACTGGGGGCTGTCCCCAAAATTGGACCTCCAACATTTCTTGATGTGTTTCCATCATGTTCCCTTTGTTTCATGGCCACAAATGCGCACCACCCCAGTTTGAGGCAAATCAGATATATCCAAATATATATATATATATATTATACCCTATGGCAAACAAACATAGACCCTGAAAATGAACAACTTTTAGTGGAAACTAATCTTCCAAGCCCTATCTGCCAGGGTCGAATTGTTAATTCACTGGAGGGTTTTTTTAGATCCAAATCTCCTGGAATCCTGATGGGTTCTTTTAGATCCCGGAGAACATATCCCACCCTGGGAGCCAAAAATATCACGGGTTCTTCGGTGAAAAACCCGTTGATTAAACTTCACCCTCCCATGGCTTATTGGTTCTAAATGTGTGTTTGGAAAGATCAGATTGTTTTTGGTTTGACTGAAGCTGTCCATACCAGCAGTTTTGCGAAAATTACCAACATGAGACCAAAATCCGCTGGTTCATTGGTTATCGAGAGGGGGTTGGTTACACATGGTTACACTACCTTCTTATTATCTTCATTGGTGTCAGGGCGTTAAGCTAACTCATGATGGGAACCCTGTTCTCAACCTACCCATTATAATGACAACCTTTTATAGAACACTGTTCTAACCTGGCAGCATCAAGTAGCATCCACTGGAATCCGCCGTGCGAAAAAGGCTCTTCCCATTTTCGCTCAAAACATTTTGGTATGGCGCAAAACCATCTCCAAAATTGAATAGTTGAACAACTGGTGAAAATTAGCAAACATCACCAGCCCATTGGAAGTGTCTATCAAATTATTTATATATATATATAAAGTTGATATAGTATACAGTTCACTGACATACGTACCGTATACTGATGTACACATATTCTGGTTGGTGGTTTGGAACATGAATGGATTATTTTCCAGATTTTTTTTTGAGAATAATCATCATCATCAACTGACGTTCACTCCATGATTTTTCAGAGGGGTAGGCGAAAAACCACCAACCAGCCATTGATTTTCTATGATTTACCCTCTGGTAAACAGCCACATAGCTATGGAACATGGCCATAGAAATAGTTGATTTACCCATAAATAGCATGGTGGATCTTTCCAGGCTAAGAACCATTAACCATCATGAACCATAGTATATCCACCATTAAAAACCGTCATTAAATAGTTGATTTACCCGTTAAAACCATTATTAACCATATAATAAGCATTAATATTCACCATTAATATTAACAGTATATTACCAAGCAATAGTAGGTGGCATCCCAACCACCAACCACCAACTGGCGCCGCGCCCCGTCTCGAGGTTCTCTTCAAATCACCATGGGACTTGCCATCCCCCAGGTCTCAACAGAAACCGGCTTATCCGTTGGAGTTGGAACGGTTGATGAATGGGTACCCAAATGGGATGTTGATGATAGGATATAGTATATATATATAATAACCATATGTTAGTAATGTTTTAATAACCATAATAGTATATAGTATAGTATACATAATTATTTTAGTATAGTATTAATGATTTATATATATGGGTAAATTATAACGACCTCACTGTTCTCCCGAACCCTGGAATCATGGTGAATGTATAGGGGAATCATCCCCAAATGGCCGAACTATTCAGGTTCGTGAATTATTATAATTTACCAATATTTATAATATATATATATATATATATATCATTGTATATAGTGAATAGTTGGGTATGGTTATATAATGTTGTATCATGTTATATAATATTATATGATGTCATAGAATGTTATATGATGTGATATGATGTTATATGATGTTATATGATGTTATATGATGTTATATGATGTTATGTGATGTTCTGTGATGTTATATGTATATGTATAATAGTTTGGGTAAAACAATGTCATAAACCAGCCATGACTGGGAATGGTAAACATACCACCCATAAAAATGGTGATGGCTGCGGGATGATTTATGGCATTGTTTTACCCACATTACTGTAAGGCCCCATCTGTGGACCATATTCAACCAATTCACAAGCATAATCAGTGCGTTTCACTATGTTTCACTAACCTTTCTTAACGGGGTCTACCGAATCAATTTCATTCAACTCTTCAACTGAATCAATTTTCATTTAACAACCATTTTCTACTTTAACCCCTTTTCAACCATTCAAACATACCGTTTCAACCATGTTTCAACACCGCCACAGCATATCTGGCTGCCGGTGATGGAGACTCGCTTGTGGCATCCCCTGGAATCCATTACTTTATAGCATTTTCATATATATAAATGGTAAGGTTTTATAAATCTGGTCGTTCAATAAATGTTATATAACCTATAGCATTATTTTAAATGACCAAACTTATTCACACTTATGTATTTATATATATTCTATATGATGTTCATGGATTTTGCATCTTTTTGAATTCGGAGTTGCTATACGATGAAGGGAAATGATGGGGTCAAATGGGGTCAATCCCACCCCCTCAACCATTAACCATTGGACTTATACCACTGTTAAGAACATACTGACAGGCACTGACAGGCACCATTGGTTGAGTTGGGTGGGGATAACCAGTGTTGAATGTTGGGATATCCAAACATGAAATGTTCAAGTGTTATTGAAGGGTAGCCATGAGTTTGGGAATGTGCAGGGCGGCATTTGATGGCATTTGTACATGTACATCACGACTCCAGAACTAGCCAAAGAAGATTCCGTGTCCAACCTCTATATAATCCATATACCCTCTGGTAAACTAACATAGCTATTGAACATGGCCATAGAAATAGTGGATTTTCCCAGCTATAAAATGGTGATTTTCCATAGTTGTTTGTATGTTTACCAGAGGGTAATCCATATACTATCAAATACCATCCCCCAGATATCAGAGCAAGTCGTAGGGGGCAGCAACTCTGATGGCATCAGCGAAGCAAAGCACAGCTGATACAGCTGGGAGAATCATTCAACTGACTGAATTAGCAGCTGATTTGAATCTGGAGCTGATTCTCCAGATGAGGTTCAGACCTCCCATATGTATCATATGTAACCCATGGTGCTGGTATATAAAAACCTACGTCTGACTGGGTGATTTTGAACAAAATGTTGGGATTCATATTCCAGCACCATGGGAGCTAATATGGGCAGACATCGATGCGCAACTTGGGGCAACAGACATCGATCTCAGATATTCCAAGTAGCCATTGTGATAGGCCACACCTTGGGAGTAATCACATATGGCTATGGATCAATACCTATTAATACCATTTTTAGGGGGATGAACATCCATTTACCAGCTATTTTTATGTTCACCAGGGGTACAAGGTTTTGACACACTGCCATATCATCCTTCTCTTTCCACCGTTTTGCTATATCTTTTTCACGTTTTGCTATAGGTTGCGGCCGATGAATTTCATGGTCAACACAAGCAAAAAACCTTAAAGGTTTCCGCTAGATATCGATGTTGCCACTGTTAAACCTGTATTAGAAACCAGTCTGAACCTCACAAAAAATTGTTGATGATCTATCCCCACGATTCCCCCATGTCTAGCGGATCTTTTTCTTTTCAATGCGAATCTATAGGAGATTTCCCAACAAAAAAATCCCACGACGAACTTCGCATTCTGCCGCCGTGTCAGGCTGCACAACAGGTTTCCGCTGCGGAGTGCTATCCGCAAAACTCGCCAACGGGCAACTCACAGATGAACTACTTCGGCGCTCCGGTCGAAGACGGTGCTTACCCTCTGGTTATTTCACATAGCCATGGTATAGATGGCCCATTTATAGATGGTTTACCTATTAAAAATGGTGATTTTCCATGGCTATGTTCAATAACCAGAGGGTAAATGTGAAGGTTAGCTAAGTTGGCTGAAATAGCCACGCTAAGTCTTTTTTATGGATGTTTATGGTAGATATATGTAGATATGACATTTCTATATACCTCTATTCTTATAGTGAGGCTGATAGACCAACTGAGGGGTAACTAGGGGGACCGCCATTTGAAGTTTTGCACCTCTGGTGGCACGTAGCCATGAGGGGCTGTGCTTTTGCAAAATCAACATAAATCAACCGCATGATGGGTACAATTTGGTGATATGGAGTATTAGGATTATAGATTATAGAACCAACATATGAATACATATGATATATGGCATATATATGGCATATATATATATATATGGCATATATATATATGGCATATATATATATGGCATACATTAATATATGGCATATATATGGCATATTATGCTTCTGTTAAGCGTTTGGTTCGAGGTTGGCGCCAGTGCCTAGGGTGCCCCCCGCTACCTAACCTTAGCGATTTCCTGCCATCGCGGGCTTCTGGTTCTATCTGGAAAGCCTTTTCAATTCGATATATCCTGTTGGCTATTGCAATTGACGTGTCTTGCAAGGTTTGGTCATTGGATTCTACGCTTCAAGTGTGCGATAACATTTGGAATTTGGATTTTTCCTCCACTGGTTTGGGTGATTGTTCTTATCTCACTACTTACAGTGCCTGGACATCCACGCTTCTGCAGGTGGGCGATAGCACCTGAAGGTTTTTCAATTCACAATTCATTTCCTCTTTGGCTCCTTTATTTACTTTGTTGATGTACCTACTGGCAATTTGGTTGTACCTGTGTCAAGTTGGCTCTTTTTACATCAGCATCCCGGAGAAGGACTCGTCGATTGCGATCACAGGCACGCTTCAGCTGGTATTTGCACAGGCTGAAGATTCGGCCCCTGACACTGTTTGGTCTTCAGGGTATTCTGCGAAAGCTTTCAACACATCACTCTCGGGACCCCAAGTTCTTGGCAGTTATTCGCCGAGAAATTCGAGCAGCCATGTCGCAGCAAGAACAAAGCTACCCGTGGCGTTGCCAATGCGGCAGCCTGAACGGAAAGCGGGCGGTACATTGTCCGCTTTGTGCAAAGCACTGGACATCAGGTGTGCCCCATTCGAATCAGCCAAAGAAGCAATCGGGCCAATTCCACAGTTCCACCAAATAGAACCAACGGTCTGGCACCCCTCGCCAGAATCGTTATTGGTCCCACGAAGCCGATACAGAAGCACATGGCCAATGGGTGAAGTCACCCCGCAGGCAGGCATCAAGGCCCCGCTCAGCTTCCAATCGAGCCAAGCAGAACAAAGGCAAAGGACGAGGCAAATCCAAGGGAGGCCAAATGCCGATCCAATTTCAGTCCTCTGCAGACCATGGTGCGACTCAAGGACCTCCGGCAGTTTTGCCAACCTATCAGGAGGCACCGTGGTTAATGGCTCCACCTCCGCCACTCCCTACTGGGAATGTGTCTACAGAGCATGCCACAGCAGCAGCTACGGCAGCAGCATCTGCGGCAGAGACAAAGCTCAAAACAATGTACGCTTTGTTGGAGAAACACCCAGATGGTCTTCACCCAGACATACAGAAGGAGTTGAAAGAAACCAAAATCAAGGAAGGGGAAGTGGCAATCAAGTCCTTGCACAAGCAGGTCACTGCATTGGGGCGTGCCAGGACAGAACTTCAGCATGCAAATGCGGCCCGTTTGAGTCTTCATTCCTCCTGGCGAACCTTTTTGGTGGAGCAGGTATCCAAGTGGCAAGCCTATTCCCAACAGTTTCAGCAGCAGGAGGCAACCTTGTCCGAAAGAGTGGCAGCAGCCCGTGCAGCATTAGAGACTGCTCGTACCAATCTTGCAGTTTCCAAATCTCTTCTTCAGAAGTCGGACCAGTCAGATCAACAAGACATCATGACGGTCAGCGACGAAGAGGAGGAGTCCAAAGAATCGAAGGAGGCTGCCAACTCAAGCGCGCAGAAAATCACAGACAGCCTCCAGCACCTGGGGGAGAGCCTCAAAACATTGAGCGCAAATGCCGACGAGATGATGTTGGCAGAACAACAGGCAAACAAAAGACAGCGAATCGACCCACCGGCACCAGCACATGGTGGAGCTACTTCCGGAGATGGGGATGTGTCTTTTCCCTAGGCCGGATCTGTGTGACTTCAAAGTACGCAATCCAGTGGCCGCCTGTTGCAGGCATTTTGCCGGAAAGCCCCAATATCCTCCCCAAGTGGAACCATTCCATTGTACATGATCAGTCGTTTTGCTCTGAGTGGGATGCCCTACATCGAGCTACTGAACTTGCAATGCAGTTTGGCCAGTCCACTTTTCACTCCCCCTGTCGGCGCATCACTTATCGTAAGAAGGCTGTGGGTTGCCTTTCTGTTCGATTTTGTTCCCAAGTTGATGTCCTTATAGGTGAGGAGGATTCAATTCAAATGCATCAAGTGAATGTGTCAGCCGATGAGCTGTCACATATGTGCAAACCATGGTCGAATGAACGCACTAGCTCAGGCACTTCGCTTTCCCTATCCGATTTTGATGTGGTACGTGATTTGGGATGTCCCGTTGCAGAGCTTTTCAGTGCCGTCTTGACCGACCGCCCAACAAATGCCAAATTGGTTGCATGCCCTTCCCTCAGTTGCGATCCGCTGTCTTTTTGTAAGGCCGTGTTGATCCCTGTTGGAAGTTGTTCCCAGAATGCCTCATTGGACTTGTTTACGAAGATTTTCACTTCCGATAGGCCATGGATTTATTCAGATTTGCATCCTGTCAGCCCAACTACCGCTGAAACTCCGCAGTTCGAAGAAGCAGCGTCGATCAGTGAGGCCACAGCTGACAGGCTCAAGATTCCCACTGATTGCCAATTCGTTTCATGCCCAGATGGTGACACAGGTGCAGCACGATCTGATTCAGCCGCCAGCTCTAGTGATGCCAATGCTGCGGCACCAGCTTCGAATCGTGCTGAATCACCTATACGGTTACCACTTTTTGCTCAACAGATGATGGTAAACCTGCCGAGAGAATTTGTAACCAATCCAGTTCGAATCGTGCAAGGGTTGTTAGTGCGCACTTGGTACCTGCATCATGTAAACATCCCCAAATCTCTTCAAGCACGACAGGTAATGCTCACCGGCCCCCCGCATTTGTGGAGAGCCCAAATTCTGGTCTTATGGTCTGACCTTTTGATGCCAGGAGAAGACATTACCCTTGATCTTGTCCAGCCCGATCCACCAAGGAACTGGCATGAGACAAGCATTTTGTTTGATTTGATTCTGGCGCAAGGGTTGTATGCAGGTAGGCTGTCTGGACTTGTTTCAGTTTCGCCAACAATTACAGAACCCTCTTTACGAATGTATGCAATTGCACTTTCTCTGGCACCAGTCATCAGTGGACAAGACCTTGTCACAGAAGCAGATGTTAAGACGTTTTGCAATCGATTTGACTGCCTGATCTTCCATGCACACACAACTGTACATTGATTTTCAGCCAGTGCATCACATGACCAATGGTGATAGCTTCGGGATTTACCTCAGCAAAAAGCCGGATGCACCCTCGGATCCGACCAGCCTGGTGGTTGGCACTGCTGATCCCGCTCCTGAGCCTGAAGTTGCACATGTGACAGACATGGACATTGATGTGTCTCAGCCTGCAGCGGCAACGCAAGAGGTCTCATTGAGTGGTCATGCTCCTACCACTGACAGTGGTGAACACGAACGCCGACGAGTTGTCCTTTACAGACTTGATCAACCTGCCATTTCTGTATGGATCCGTTGGAGACGTTTTTCACTGCTTTTGCATGATATCCTTGAAATCACTGCGATCCGTCCGATTGACCTTGTTGCTGTGCACCCGCTTTTGGTCAAACCCGTAGGAGAATCGTTGCATGAGTTCAGTGCTATCCTTCAGCTGCAAGGAGATATTGCGCCTGGCTCTGATGAAAGTTTGATGCTTTTAGATACATTTTTTCACCAACAAGGCGCAGTAGCACAAATGTTTGCCGACCCAGGTGTTGATCGACGTGTGATCAAAATTCCTTTGCAAGTGTCACGCCAAGGACTTCTGCGTGTTGCTAGGGTAGCCAACTATTGTGAACACATGCGTGACGCATGTGTTCTTTCGATCAACCATCAAATTTGGAATGTGCAAATGGTCGCTACCAGGTCTCTTCTGCATGGTACGTATGGACGTCTCCAGATCCCACCTTCGTCAGTGCCCGGTGTTGACACATGCAGAGCGGTCTCTTTGATCGAGGACATTAGTGACTTAAATGCGCCCACGTTTGCCCATGTTTATCCAAAACTGCCGCACCATTCCCACACCGGAGGCAGTAGAGCAGGGCAAGATCAGCCATCCCATGGGTCGGTCTTACATGATGCGGTTTTGTTGTGCAATGTGCCGAAACCCAAGCGTCATCATTTTGCAGATGACCATCCCAGTGATGCACCCGACTTTCAGGTTTCCATTCCTACGCAAACTCCGGTTCATACTCCCAATGTGCCGGAATGGAATAGCTTCCAGAATTGATGGTTCAGTTTGACGAGCATTCTGTGACGGAGATTCCAGAGGAAGGACCTGTTTTGATGGTGACCACTTGGTTTGTTCATCATGATCATGCACCACTGTGCCTCGTTGGGCGGTTGGTCAGGCTTTCTCATAGACCAATTGAATGGCTACAATTGCTGACTGCCCCTTGGATTCACATGCTGAGGCCGTTTGAGAATGTTGCTTTTCGAATTGTCAGGCCGGGCCCGATCTCCCACATCCCTGGCATGCACATGGTACACGTCATTCTTGAACACGGCCTGCAACAAGCACGGTCCACTGCCTTATTCTCAGTGATTTTCCAAGGAATGCATGGTGACGTTACGCATCGTAGGGCTCAGTCCATTCCAACTGCCCTTTCAAGAGATGTCATTATTCGCATTGTTGGCATTTCAGAATTGTGTCAAGCCCGCCGCTGTATTGCTTGGTCTGGACGCATGCAGTTTCATAGAAACCACCTTGATCAGGTTTTTTCAGGAATTGGAATTAGCCTCACTGTTGATGCGTTTCGCAATCGATTTGCACATGTTGACGATGAAGGGTTTCCGTTGGATGCTGCCTCATCCTCTTCGCAGGTTCCCCCTCGGATGTCATTCCGTGCTGATGATGCATCTCTTTTCCCGTCATGTGACATGGTCAGCGATGACGACAGTGATTGCCGTCCGGAACATGCCCATGGTAGGCTCATTCCTGAGCTCACAGTCATTTGGCAGACTTATCTCATGTCCAACGCGGCTCGTCCTTTTCGTTTTTATGTTGAAACTTGGTATTGTGATCATGACAGGTTCCCTCGCACCAACAGGGGGAGAGAGGTTCTTTTGCCACCTGACCCTAGTACGTGGAGACAGGCGATCGTTGACAAATGGCAAGACATTATTGATCCTGGTGCCGAACTTTTCATTTATGTTGTATCCCCTCCTCCGCTTGGTGGCCCATCAGAAGTGCTCGCCCATGTGTTGCTTGCCCAACATCAACATCGTGGATTCATTTCAGCTCTGATCACAACCTTGGCGCCAGGGGACGATCCATGGGACCCACCTCGAGTTGCTCTGAAGCTTCCATCCGTGGTTGATAAGGGGCTTTTGATTCAAGAAAGTGGCCTATTTATGTTCTGCCCACCTTTCATTCCGTTCAATGAATGCAGAGCCACCATTGGAGCTCATACCATTTTCCATGATGTGCTTCGCTCTTCGCATTCAGGTGATGGATTTTTGTGCGTTGCAGAAACACAGGATGCGACTCTTGCCTCTGCCGTGTCAGCTGATAGTACTACTGATTTCCGCAGCCATGTTTCCAAGCTTTTTACGTCACTAGCTGCAGTGATCACTCAGACCACCTGTACTGTCTTGCGTGCTGCCCAACATCAGCCTATTTGGGCCAGCACAGTTGAGAGCCTCATGCAAGATATCGATTGCCTTGCAGGTGACGTTCGTGCTTTTCTTTCAGCTATGCAGAGCAGTTCCCCAGTTCAATCCGGGATCCAGGTTCCACCGATGTCTAGCCCAATTTTGTCAGCGTCACATGGAGGTGAGTCTTGTTACCATGCGCCTGGGGTCGTTCTTAATGGCATTTGTCCCTCTGTAAGTGTTGACTGTTTGGCCCCCTTGATTAAATGTTGGAAGGCATGGAAGGCTGATCCTAGTCGTTGCACTCCCTTCTTGGTTGCAGTTTGGTATGTTGATCATTTGAGATCTCCGACCTGCCGTCAAAGCCAGATTGTTGAGCTCAATGTTCCGTTTGCACAATGGACAAATGTCTTGCTGCGGAGCTGGTGCAAAGAAGTGTGGCCATATGCTGAAGTGCAGATCTGTCTTGTCAGCCCGACTCCGCAGTTTGGTGATACTGGTGTCCAAGCTCATGTGATGCTTCTACAACAGCCTTTGCCTGGATTGACATCGATTATCTTGGATACGCTTGTTGGCAGCCCTGACAAACCAGTACACGCCTCTCAGGCCCTCACTGTGCCAGGGGACTTTTGCACTGCGAGTGTTCATGCTGTCATGGCGCAACAGGCTGTACAATGTCCTCCGCATGAAATTGTGCCATATCAGCTGGCATGTGGTTCTTTGACATGGGATTCAGTGCAGGAGAAGGAAATTACACATGCCACTTGCATCACAGCAATACCATGTTGGCCACCGGAAGCATGGGCTGGAGTCAGTGATCCAACGTTTGCTGCATTGCTTCGGTCGCACCATAAACATTTTGAGGGACCTCCTGTCAATGATCATTCCCAGGGCAAGGGACCATGTTCAGGGTTTCCCGTCACACTGTCCCTTGACGCGGTCGTCCCACGTTGCAGAAAGAATCTGCCCCAGCCATGGTCTGATCAGCTTTCAACACTCGAATGGTTCAAATCTGCCGCATGGAAGAAGGAGATTGCTGAGTCTCTCGACCTCATACTATCTCCTGTGCCTCCACACATTTGCCTCACTGGTGCTACCACAGCTGCCATTTTTGAAGCTATGGAAGGCACAATCGGTCCTTATGAGAAGATTGAACTCTATGTGGATGGCGCCACTTCTTCCACGGCTGCTGGATGGAGCGTTGTTGCGGTTGTTCATTCTGGCAACTCTGCTCGATTACTAGGCACCTTAGCGGGACCCGTCGTCCTTGGCGATCAACATGATGCATGGCTGGGAGCGCACACCACTGACAACATAGCTGCTGAGCTTCATGCACTGGCTGCCGCATCAGCTCTTGCTATTCAAGTTGATTTTCCATGCCCGATTTTTGTTCGTCCTGACCTTTCACTTAGTCGTTTGATCGCGCAGGAACTCGTCACAACAATTTCAAATCCTGTCTTAGCCAAGGTTTGTCGTGTCCTTGCTGCGTGGGTACCTCCTACGTTGTGCTTTCAAGAAGTTCGAGGTCACACACAACAGCCATGGAATGATCTTGCAGATTCAGTTGCCAAACATGTGCTAACTCATCCTGAGATGTACCCTGCAGTTTCATTTGGGCGTTTGCACGCATTGGCTCGTGAATGCCATGACATTGAATGGTTGTGGGTGCAAAACCTTCCCTTTCCGATGCAACATTGTCTGCCGAACCTTGTTGAGGATTCTGTGTGGCAGTTCCCCCCCTCTTTGCGCAAAGTTGCCCCTCCTGCTCTGGATGTTACACCACTTGTTGAGCCCATGCATTTTCAATGTCAGATGGCTACAATTAATGTTTTGGCTCTTGACAAGATTGATGGACAGACTGAAGTTGGACGCCGAACTGGAGCACGCACCTTGCGTCTTGACCACCAACTTCATGCTGGCCAATTTCACATTGTCGGTCTTCAGGAAACAAGAACCATTTCTGGAAGTTTTCAGACTGATCACTACATCCTTTTGTCGTCAGGTTGTGTTGGACCAGCTGCTGCGCGCCTTGGATGTGAGTTGTGGTTACATCGTTCCCTGCCCTTGCTGACGACCCCTGAAGGGCAAAAGGTAACTTTCTCGGACTGCACTCGAATTGTCAAGCATGCCGACCCACGACGCCTGTTTGTCAAACTTGAACATCGGCACTTTGCAATCACTGCGGTAGTCCTTCACGCGCCATGTTTAGGCAAGGCCACAGGTGATGCTTCTGCTCCTATCGATGTTATCAAACAGTGGTGGGTTGAAACCTCTGTGCTCTGGCATCAAATGGTTGACACAGACATGACGTGCGTCTTTGTAGATGCCAATGCTACTTTGGCAACTGCTTGTACTGAATTCTTCCAGGACCATCATGCTGATGCTACCACCGCTCAGACTGTTGTCTTCGAGGAATTTTTGGCCGATCATGCAATGTTTGCCCCTTCCACTTTCGCTTCTCACCATGTTGGGCCATCGTTCACTTGGACCCACTCAAGTGGTCGACGTATGCGTTTGGATTATGTTCTCCTCAGTCGCACGTTGTTTGAAATGGTAGCCCGGTCTGCCACATGGACCTCGTATGATGGCACATTCACTCACGAAGATCACATCCCTGCATGCATTGAGCTTGACGGATGGTTGCAATGTGCTGTCCCTGTGACAGGGGCTCAATGGGATGACCTGGCATTGTTAGATCCCCAACGGTGTCAGGATTTCCAGGCTGCATTAGCTACGCTCCCACTCCCCACATGGGAGGTTTCAACAGATTCGCATTGCACTCTCTTTGAGAAGCAGTATCTGCAGCTGGCCAAGCAGTTCTTTACTCGCAAACAAGGACAGCGCAGCCGCCCTCCTCTCAAGCCTGATACGTTGGATGCAATTGCTTTCAAAAGACACATTCTTGATTGTGGCCGCAGTATGCAACTCATGACTGACCCAGACTTCAAGATGGAGCTCAAAGTCATTGAATTGCAGGTTCGTAAGCTCGTTGCCAGAGATCTCAGGGAGTTTTATGATCAGATTCTGGTGCACCTTCAAGAGGCTGGGCATCTTTCTGATCACAAACAGATGTTTCGCATGCTTGGCAGACTTGGTGGAAAACGCCATAAGATGAAGTTATCGGCTCGGCCTCTGCCCATGCTGAAAACTCAGACTGGCACTCCGGTTCAGTCCTTTGCCCAGCAGCAAGCTCTTTGGATGGACCAGTTCTCCAAAATTGAGGCTGGGTTGCACATCAGCTGGCAAGCCCTTCAGAAGTCCGATTCCCCAGGTCTCGGCCTTGCCATGGATATCCAGGAAGCTGGGTTGTTTCCCACCGATTGGAACCTCCAAGCAGCAGTAGCCTCCTTCAAACGAGGCAAAGCGCCTGGCCCCAATGGGCTCACTCCATGTTTGCTCAAGGCTGGTGGCAGTGTTTTTACGAAACAATTTGCCACACTTACCACAAAGGCAGTAGCTCATGGAAAGGAACCTACATCTTGGAAAGGGGGGCGCCTTGCCCCTCTTTACAAGGGCCGGGGATCACCTGCAGATCCTTCGGCTTACAGAGCCATCTATATATCGGATTATACGTCCAAGCTTTACCACAAAATGATTCGACAGCAATTGGAAGTGGCTTGGAATAACCGAATGGACTTGCTGCAACTTGGTGGGAGAAAATCCATGGGCACTGATTTGGCCCACCACATGTTAGAGGCCCATCAGTTTTGGTGCAAATGTCAGAAAGTGCCTTCAGCCATTGTTTTCTTCGATCTCAAAGCCGCTTTCTATTCTGTTTTGCGCCAAGCCTTGGTTGCCACGGAGCTCGATCCAACGGCATTGATTGCAGCCCTTACCAAATTTGGCCTTCCATCCGAAGTCATTCATGCATGGCTCCAGCAGGCCAGCACTGATCACGCTGTTTTGGATGCCAGTCCCCATTTGGAGAAATTGGTGCAAGACTGCATGACCAACACCTTTTTTTCGATTGATGGTGTCCCTGGTGTTTGCAAAACCACCCGTGGTACCCGACCAGGGGACCCTTTGGGGGATTTGCTTTTCAATCTCATTATGCGATTGGTGCTGCATGATACACATGAGTATGTACAAATGCATGGTGACGCTGTATGGATTGGTCAAGCTCAAACCTGCTCCAGTTTTGCCATGTCTCAGTCCTTACCTGCACGGGCCTACTTTGATGTGTCATTTGTTGATGATGCAGCAGTTGCCATTCACAGTACAGGTTTGGATGACCTTGAAGCCCTTATCCGAATTGTTGTCGAAGGCTTTCATCATGCTGCCGCCGCTCGTGGGCTACACATCAATTTCGATAAGGGGAAGACAGAAGTGGTCTGGGATATTATTGGCAAAGGATCAAGATCTCTCAAAGAACGTCTGCATGATGCGGGAAACCTCCTATGCTGGCAGAATTCCGAGCACCAGTTCTGTCTGCGAGTCTCGCACTCCTATAAGCATTTAGGATCTTGGATGCAGGTTGCGGGTAGCCATCAGCGTGAGTTTTCACATAGAGCAGGGCAGGCGCTCCAAAGTTGGGGGTGTTTAGCCCGTAGCTTCTATCAGAAAAGCTATGTTGGCCTCAAAGCAAAGACAATTGCGTTTCAATCCCTCAGCATGTCGCGTATGATGTTCCAAGCTCACACATGGATTGGAGTCACAGATGACATGCTTGGCCATTGGCAACAGAAGCTGCGCAAACCTCTTGGGCTGATGGTGCGCACACAACTCAGGGGTAACGCACCCACACATGTCGATACCAATGACCTGTTTGCCCTTGCCCAAATTTTGCCACCGATTGACCAGTTGCATTTGGCCAGACTTCGGTACCTCAAAAGGTTGCTCCAGTTTTGTCCTCAAGGGCTGTGGGATATGCTGCATCAGGTCGTGCACAAGCCAACCAGCTGGTTACATTTGTGCCAGTCCTCATTTGCCTGGTTTTTGCAGTTTTACCCCTTGTCAGGGGCCCCTTCCGATCCATCAGACTTGTCAGCATGGCTGTCATATGTAGTTCTGGATGTTAAATGGAAAGGACGCCTTAAGACAGCTGCCAAGGGATGCCTCTGTTTTCGTCGGGCCGTGGCCGAACACAATGTGTGGTTTAAAGCCTTCCAGACCACATTTGTGGTCGCGGGTGGTGTTCTTCCAGTTTCGCAGACCACCCCGACAGCAACTTGGGTTTGTGACCAATGCCAGAAAACGTTTGCTTCCAAGAAGGCTTTGGCCACCCACTCGGGCAGGGTTCATGGCTATCGCAGAGTTGTCAAATATTTTGCTGTTGATAATGTTTGCAATGCCTGTGCAAAAATTTATCACACTAGGAAGAGGCTCATTGAACACCTCCGTGATGCCACACAATGTCTTGCGACCTTGCAGGCGTGTTTTCCCCCGCTGTCAGATGCTCTTGTGATTGCAATGGACGAAGCAGATCATGCCACCACTCTGGAATTGCGTGCACAGGGTTGGGGAGATCGTAAAGCCTTAGTTCCTATGCGAAAAATTCATGGTCCCTGTTTGCCGTTGCCGGGTTCCCCAGATGCCATGGATATGCTTGCAAGATGGACCCTTCGGCATCCAGATCGTGGTTCAGCCTTTGATTATTTGCAAGGACATGCCCAGACAGTAGCGGAAGCACCGGAGCCTCAGCTCCGTTTTTTCAGCCAAGACATGCCCGCGTTCGTCTTTCAATCCCGTGCAGGAATGAATGCAGGTGATGGTCGGTTTTCCTTGCATGGACTGGCTCGAGAAACCGCCATCCTTCACATTCGGACGCAAGTATTCGTGCATTTCTTTTCAGGATATCGAAGATGTGGAGATTTGCACAGCGTGCTGGAGCAACATGTATTCCCTCATGGACAGCAGCTCTTTCTCATATCAGTCGATATGTGTTTACAGCGCGAAAGAGGCGATTTAGCATCTTCCTCCTCCCTTGCGTGGTGGCTGGACCGCATCAAGTCTGGTCAGGTTTGTGGTGCAGGGGGGGGGGGCCCGTGTGAGTCGTATTCGGTGGCCCGACTTATGGAAGGGGGCCCCCCCCCTGTCCGGTCCGGACAATGGCCGCATGGCATCCCCAACATCCCTGTGCGCTCTTGGCGCCAGGTTATGATTGGGTCGAGACTTATGCGATTCATCATGGATGTTTTCCTTGCGCTGGTTTTGGTTGGTGGATGCTCCTTCATCGAACATCCACAATTCCCGGTGTGGGCCCAACATTTGGATCCTTCAAGTATTTGGGCCACTCTTCCTATGAAGCTACTTAAAACAATTGCGGCGGTTGGAATCACGAGCTTTGATCAATGCGTATTTGGTTGCAGTGCGCGCAAGCCCACGACTATCATCCATCTCCGCTGGAACAAGCTGCGTGATATCATTTTGCAAACTGGCAACATGGGCCGCTGTTGTCACATGCCTTCAACGCATGCTCCGTTAGCTGGAAGAGATGCATCCGGAAACTTCAAGACCGCACAAGGTAAGATCTACCCGGCTGGCTTGAATCAAGCCATTGCAGCCGCCGTGGTTGATTACGTTGAAGGAACGTTTGAAGGTTCCGTGCATCAGCAATTGCCTGATGATTTTTTGGACTTGGTTGTGAACGATTTTGTTACTGACAGTACAGTACAGCCAGATTACTATGGCTTGTAAGTCAGTTGTGCAGAGTAACACCAAGTTCTTTCCTTGCATTGACCAAGCAAGAATCCTTGCAGCATTGCGAAATGAAAAAATATTATGCTTCTGTTTCAATATCTTGGGGACTCAAAAAACGTCCCATATCTTGGGGCCATATATTGAATCCCCTGCGAGGGATGATCGTCCCATGGGGTTTGTTTTCCCCCCCGAGATGGTGATGGTTCCTATATGTAAATGGGCACCAACCCTCTAAACCATGGGAAAACCATAGGAAAATGGTGATTTAATGGTGATTAATCCATGATTAATGGTGATTAATGGTAATTTACCCTCTGGTTATGACTAACATAGCCATGGTACAGATGGCCCATAGAAATAGATGGTTTACCGAACTTACAAATGGTGATTTTCCATGGCTATGTTAAATAACCAGAGGGTATATGTAAGTTCATATATACCCTATATATACCCCCGAGATGGTGATGGTTCCATTTATAGATGGTTTACCTATTTCTATAGATGGTTTCTATGGCCATAGATGTAAGTTAGAAAAAACCCTCTGGTTATGACTAACATTTGTAACATAAATCACCATTTGTAAGTTCGGTAAACCATCTATTTCTATGGGCCATGGCTTCCATGGCGAACTGTTAAATAACCAGAGGGTGTATATATATATGTACATATGTGTGTATATGTATGTAGTATGTGTATGTGCAAATGTATACAGTATGTATCTCTCCCCCACGAGACACAGGATTATATATATATATATATGTATATATATATATGTATGTATATATATATATATGTATGTATATATATATATATATAGTGAAGAAGAGTTGTGCAGGTTCTAGTGATTGTATTATTGGTTCCACTTCGCATCAGTTCGCCTGCCAGAATTGTTGCTTCTGTTCCAAGTTCGTTTGTTGCATCGACATGCTTATCTTTGTTGGCTGGTGGCGTCCTGATTTTGTTGGTGCAAGGTGTATAGATATATCGACCAAAAGCCCTAGTTTTGTTTCTCATAAAGCAGCTTAGCTAAGTAGGGGGTGCCACCCTGTACAAAAATATACAGCACCGCTATCCTTCGTTGCATTTCGAGCTGCTGGGGGCCCTGATTTTCACAGCATTTGGAAAGTCTGGTGGATACAACATAACTGGTTGGTGGTTTAGAACATGAATTTTATTTTTCCATTTCATATATGGGATAATCCTTCCCATTGAATAATATTTTTCAAGATGGTTATTGCACCACCAACCAGACATCATGTGGTAAATGAATGATAAAACTATATAAAACTCCAATTTTGGACGGTTTTTACATCACCTATTTCTGGTGAAATGGTTTTGGTTTATTTTGGAGTTTACCACGTTAAGTCATCTTTGACTTTAGCTCAACAAAAATGCCAGACCCTCGAAATTGGAAATGATGGATAGCCATGGTTTGTTGTTGTATTTTTTTGGAACTACTTGGGTCTGTCAATGGATGAAACTGGTTTCATACCCTCAAATTAATGGTTATTTCATCGGGAAAATAACAACTTTGGCGTTTCTTTCTCTACATGTTTGGTGTTTTTCCCTACGAACCATCAAACTTTGGCGTTTTTTTTCCCTAAGTGTTCAGACAGCCACACTTCTTCAGCAACGTCAAGCTCAGAACAGGTGCGTAACGCACACTTTGTTTCTAAAGCCATCCAATAGGGGCTATGAAATATCCAAAGTTGGAGCTTTATTCATGTTTATTCATGATCAAACACGTAACATAGTAATGCTATAAACTTGAAACTGTGCACAAGAGTTGCATATAGTCATAGTTTATCCAATGTTATCCATATTATTCCTACATTGATTAGTTGGTTACTTGACTGGATAACATTGTTAGTCCCTAATTTATTTTATGGCAACTTAACAATTGCCTGGACTTAACACAACTGGTTATGTAAACATCAGTTACAGTATAACATTGGTTGGTTTATTGACTATTTGCATAATATATGGGATATTCCTTCCCATTGACTTTCATTTTTTTCAAGATGGTTATTGCACCACCAACCAGACATCATGTGGTAAATCAACTGATGGCAACTTAACACAACACGTTGCTCCCCGGTGTCGCCCATTGCTTACCAGGTGCATCGATGAACTCTGATGCTTTCGACTGCGCCGCTTACTGACGCTCGGTTTGGTTCGGTTTTCGCGGGTGGGGGTCATTTAAGAGCCGACCCGGATGGTAACCCAAGAAAATAGCTAGTGTACTAGTGAATGGATATCGTAATGGATGTTGATTCCCCCATATATTATATATTATTATATATTATTATATATTATTATATATTTTTATATGTTATTATATATTATTATATATTATTATATATTATTATATATTATTATATATTATTATATATTATTATATATTATTATATGTTTTTAGATATTATTATATATTATTATATATATTTTTATATTATTATATATTATAATATATTATTATATATTATTATAAACAATTATTATA
>Ga0126342_10006826_pt1 | contig 20314 bp, 16 predicted proteins | sample Cyp1metagenome_FD_92528 | JGI IMG/M metagenome (GOLD analysis project Ga0126342, IMG submission 92528) | Coral microbial communities from Lord Howe Island, Old Settlement Bay, Australia - Cyphastrea 1 metagenome | ecosystem: Host-associated > Invertebrates > Cnidaria > Coral ...
CACGTGGTGTGCAAGTGCAAATGAACGTTAACATCCCACCCCACCCCAACCCATGCCCAACGTAGCAGCAACGTAGCATCCACGTGGTGTGCAAGTGCAAATGAACGTTAACATCCCACCCCTGGCCGTATCTGCTAAAAAGTAGTAAACTCGTCTGATATGTAAAAAACTAGTAAATTCCTCAGCGCCGCTAACGGCGGCGTGAGCGTAAACAAGTTTCCGGCTTTTGGGGTATTACTTTATACTTATTCGCTACTCATCTTTCCATTTCGAGTATGATTTTACTTTGTGATATTTTGTGTGCACCATGGGTTCCCACAGAGTCAGAATCACAATTTGCAAATATGCACACCCTTCGGTAGCCAAACCAGGCAATGGACAATTGATGGCAATAAATATATATATAATACAATAATATATAGTGTGATTTAGAATGTTCATGAATGTTCATGAATGTTCATGAATGTTCATGAATGTTCATGAATGTTCATGGATTCTTTGTAAATCCTCCATGAATGAACCATGTTCTGCCAGGGCACGGCATGGGCCGTTGAGGTCGTCACGTCGTTGGGAGGTCATGCCAGATGCGCGTGGTTTGTGGGACGTCCAGGCCGGGGCCAGGTTGCCACAAAGTCGGATCAACGAGACGGGGGAATTTACCTGTTTTTTGTGCTTCAAAAATTTCAAAAGATCAAAGATGTTCGAACATCACACTTTCTGTGGTCTTGATTTGTTGATATCCTGAAGATGTGCGGTGAGGGGATGTACCCTTTGCCAGCAAAGTCAATGATGATCCCTCACGGCCATGTTCTTCCAAGGTGTGGATCAAGCACCAGCCAGTTGAACAGTTGTCTTGCAAGGGTATTCATGTCAGAATGACAGAAATATATGATAATTTGCGATTCATGCTGCGTCTCTTTCTCAACAGCCGTCCACTTCATGGGACAGGCCAGGGACCCCCCAATCCCAAACCATCTTCAAAGCGGTGTTTCAGGGCCACATTAAACCCCTTCAAAGTGCATTTTTAGATACAAAAAAAAAGGTGGAAAACGGTTGAAAAATGTGGAAACAAAAACTGATTTCAAGGCTTGTCTTGCAACCGCTCATAGATTCAACAGACTTTCATAGATATTCACAGATTGTCATAGATGTTCCCTTGAACCCCAGCAAATTCAGAAGTTATCCACACCTGAGGCGGATGGTACAGCAGCCCCTGTGAAGCTGCGTTCCCAGGAGCTTTGCGACGAGGCCATGGAGGAACGGGGAGATATGTTATAGATCTATATTTCCAAGATGGGACTTCGATGATTTGCAAAGATTTTCCAGGTTTTCCACTCTTCTATCTTTGCGGTCATTGCTATGTTTTAGATTCTGATCCAGAAATGGATTGTAGTCGCTGGTGTGATTTAACAGTTTGCTTTGGAAATGACCATGTTCAATAGGTAAAGCATCGAACAAAATATATAGGCCATTGTCCGTAGCTCTATTAAATTACCGGAGGCCAAAGCCGATCATCAACCCATGTTGGCAATGTGTTTTAATACATTTTGACCGGATGAAACCCACTGTTGGGCATTGGGTGGATGGGAGTATGGGCTGTAAAGGTGGTTTGCCACATCAAGCCACTGTTTTAGCGTGGCCATATAGTGGGATATGTTGTTCCAAAACCAAGATGAGGATGGAATGTCCCACCAAACGATGATTCTAAATCAATGACCGTGATTGGTTCACTACCGTGCTGTGCCACCCAGATACCTGAAAGGTGAGCCATGGACCGAGCCATGGTTTGAAGTACACCCTATGGTTTCATCAAACATGGCTGGAAAACCCACCACTTATTTGTAATTATATTATATTATATATATATATACGATACGTGTTTTTCCATCACTTTCATTTGCATCGGGGATTTTTTAAATTTTCCAGCAAGGCCACTGGTGCGACACTGCAAGATCCGGTCCAAGTGGAAGATTGGAAGCTGAAGCTGGGCTGTTCTCCGATCCCCTTTGGATCGATTTGGTGAAATTGGGTTGAAGTTGGGACATCACCATACATCACCCACTGTAAACGATATAAATCTTGAATGTTCATGGAAAAACCATCCATAAACATATCAGACATTGGCAAGCTACTTTTCACCCAATATCATATCATACATTGCTAATGGGACATTACCACATATCACTCACTCATAGTTGGCAATCAGACTTATCACCTATCCAGATCCTGACCTGGCAAGGAAGGGCGGAGAGAAGGCGGTGGTGGCAAAAGCAACTTGGGCGGATTTGAGGGCCTGGGGATCCCACTGGGAACTAGGATGGTTACGAAATCTTGAAATCGGTGTGAACAAAATTATATGGTTACAGCAGCTTTCAGAATTTCAATATTTTTTCTTAACTTGAAGGATGGGTGATTCTTGTAAAATCTCGCCATGTATTGTTTGGCATGCAATTTATGGGCAAAGAAGGACTGCTGGGAGGATCCTGAATCACAAGCAGAAAGAGCCAAGATATCCTCAGCATCATTCAACACTTTGGAGGATCCTCCCAAGATATAAGTGAAAATATAGAAACCGTGATCTATTATGATTACGAAGATGGAATAAGTATAAATAAGAATGAGTAAGCCAAGTTGAGGAACTTATAAAGTAATTCGGGATCCTAACTTCCTAACCACTTGCTGACTGCAATGGCTACTGAAGTGGGGCTCGGCAGAGTTCCAGAGCACACGCAGTTGACGTAGAATTTCCAAGTGTGTCACTGCTTTGAAAGCTTTGACACGTGATCTTTAGGAGCCTAGGGGTCCTAAACTCTTCGAGGGGGGTTCCTGGTATCTACCGGGAGAGACTGCAAGTCCTGGGTCTCTGCCCAGCTCCCAGGTGGCCTTCACCAAAGGCCAGGTGATTATGGAGGATGAACCCTCCATGACCGCAGCCTTCAGCTTGGACATGGGCAAGTTGAAGCTTGGAAGTTGGCTTGGCCGAAGCCTGTGGGTCTGGCGGCGTTGTTGTTGTTGTCATCAGTTTCAATGTGGGGAAAGTCCAATGACACCCTGGGACATGAAAGTGACCCTCCAGTTTAAGATACAGTAGATATGAAAAAGAATCACAATGAATGTAGACCATATTCCCAGGGAAACCGTGTGCTTTTCGTATGTTAATGTGTGTCAAATTATTGGAGAGTAATTAACCATGAATCCGACGCAAGCTACACCTGCTCCAAGAAGAAGTCTTGAATTGATGAAATCCCATGGGCCCCATCAAAGATCAGCAGGATTCTCATTCGTACGCCATTCAGCACTGGTGGTTTGATCGTGTTTGAAATGGATTTTTTCGTCCATGATACCTCTTTCAACCGATTCAGGGGTCAGTTGAAACCACCACGCAGGATGTTAGTTTCGCGAATTGGCACGGGCACTAACCGACTGCTTAGCTTGTGCTGGGTAGGACTGGAAATGTTCAGGAAACATAGCGTTGAATTTAAGTTTTCAGTGGAAGCCTGGAAGTCCAACTTTCTCTCAACGGCTCAGGATGCAAGGTCTGAAGGGGTTGAGCCCAAGCATGCAAGAAGTGCCTGGGTGTGACGCGTTGCTGCTTATAAAACCCCAAAGTAGATCCCGATTGCCCGATTGTTAAGATTTCAGATCTTTTGTGGATCTAGGGGTGGGTGGCTTAATTGGTTTTGAGAAACCGAAAAGACATATTTGCTGTTGCCTCTCCAATGGATAAAGTGCACAATGTGTTTGCAACGGATTGAGATCGGCAGTTCGGGATCAAGACATGCAGAAACAGCCACCCGAGGCCGTTTTGCAGCTGTCACAGGCGGATGGCTTGATGGGATGATCCAGTCTCTGGAGGTCTTGAAATACGATAAGGTTCTTTCATAACTTTCATCAATGTTTTCAAATGCACCAAGGGATATCAAGGGTCTTCAGACTCTCGGCTAGGAAACTCTGACAAAGTTGCATGCCGACCAAGAAACATGTTGAGATGGCCAAGAACCAGGCACTTTGAAGAACTGATCCGTTCCCCAAAACCCTGGAGTTTGTGTGCCCTGCAGGGGCCCGACTCTTTGCCCAGCTTACGCTTCTTGGCGGCTGACCAGGGCGACGAGCATGCTGATGAGGGTGTGGATATCTGTGCATGCTCAGCTTGTATGTATGGTATTAGATGTTGTTAGTTGGAGTTATACATTGTGTGCATATATGTATTTATATATATATACATATATATATGTAATTATGCATATGTATATATATATGTGTGTGTGTGTAATTATGCATATATATATATACATGGAGGTAAATGAGGGTACCCCCCCCAATCATCCAAATTAGACCATTTTAGTATCGAAATCCATGTTTCTTGAGGTATTACATTTTAGGAAACCTCATGTATATGGCGTACATATATATATATACACACACACACTGTATGTATATAATGTGCACATGATTAACGAAAGGATCAGGTGACATCATGAAAGAGCGTGAAAAATTGTACACTGGTTTTGCATATACCATCCGTGTGAAGACAATATTACAATGATATACAATGATCATATGCATGCTAACAGAGTATACAATCTGTTCTCGGATATGTTTGGTGCGGATGAAGTAAGAGCCACTGAATGGATTTTTTATGCCAACCTCAGACGGAATTCTGCAGGGCCATATCAGTGCTGAACTCTGTGAGGATCCGAGAACAGTCAGCCCTTCAACAAAGACACGTTGCTCGCGGCGTCGGCAGAATTCGGTGCCTTGGTTGTCATTTTACCATACTACGATACTTTACGATCCGTTCCGCCCTGATGTGAAAACAACTATGCTGCCTTGAATCAATGGCCATGAAACAGATGTGATCCATGTCTGATTCGTAGCACGGCCATTATTCAGACTGGTTGTTTCTTTAACAACCATGCCTACGAAATGCTGAGCTTTGCATCACACACCGAAGCTATGGTCTGATCCTGTGGGGTAGCAAGGCACACAGGCAAACGAAATGGGGTCGGCCTTATGCACTGGCAGGTGATGGATCGGGCTTGTCTTTAGAGCAATGGCACAGTTATGGTCCTTAATAGGTCTAAATGCCCTTAAAAGTTGTAAACTGGATTATAACTTTTGCAGCCAAGATGATATATTCTTGAACTGGGCTTATAATCATAAGCCAGTTGCAACTGATAAGGGTTACAACTGCAGGCCTGCCAGCTGGCAAGTAATTAGCCATTACTCACCAGAAACAGTTTGTCGCAATTGTCGCTTCATTGATTATGATGGCCCCACCGGTGATGTTCTTTTCACGTTGTTACCTCGGCCATTGATACAAAGGCAAGATCCATTCCCGACACTGTGGCGACATGTTTAAAATCCTCAGGCGACCGTGTCCTGGGGGTGTCCTAAAGTGACGGATCCTCAAAACCACGGATTTGGGGGTACCACCATTTCAGGAAACCTCCATATCATAGCAGCATGCCTCATGACTCACGTGATTTCACTCAGCTCCCAGTGGCCCAGGTCAGCTGAGTGACGGCGCCTTGCCGCAAGATGAAAAAACGGGGTTTGAAGATGGGCAGCCATGGTCTTACTAGAACATTACATGACATCATAATGGATATACAAGGATATCTGATAGAAACATTATGATTGTATGATGGTCATTGATGTATCGTTTGCATTCCACAAGATGGGCTTCAAATCTAGAACTGGACAACTTTTAGATCGACATATTCAGGTTTCATAGGGCGATAAGTGCTGTGATTTGTGTTTAGCAAGATGAATAAAGATGCAACGGGGGACCGGCTGTAAGAAACCATCCCCAATCATCACCCATTTGTGGGCCAGTATATAAGACTGCCTTTGCCGGAGCATACCCAATTTACCTAATTTCATCAGCATTTTCCCCATCAAAAGTCACAGAAATTAAGGTGTCCCTCATTTTGGCACAAGCCCGCATGACCATAGATTAAAGTCGAATAGTGGCATACCGGTAGATTGACATAGATATAAAGAAATCACTGGTTTCCTCAGTGGAAAAACGGTCCCACATTCCCACATTCCCACATTATGCTGCAGTACCCTCCAGTAAACGGAAATCCCATATCACTCCCTATCAAAAAAGAAGGTGTTCCTTCTGGTTTTCCACATCATCCATGGTATCCCACTGCGGTGCTCGGGATGATCCCCATGAATATCCAGGGCCACCATTTGAGGCCTTCAAGACCAGATTTGGGGCATGATGAGGACCTCACTGGGGATTGGAATGCGTGGCATGTATCATTTTAGCTCCACAGGCGCTGCTGTTTTGTTATTCAGCTGCCTACTGTAACATGATGTAAAAACGATCATACACTGATTGGGTTACAAATTGGCTTATCATTCCATAAATGGTGTTATATATATATATGTATATGTATGGCTGACTTAAACCTGATAAAGGGCCAGAACTGTAGGATGCCAAAGAGGATCAATTCATCATCGTTTCATCCAGCCACCCTTGGCAATTCCACCACGTGCCTCCCCGTCGTTTGCTGGAGGATCTTCGATGCGAATTGCTTCTTCCACAGCCGATCTTCGTCCAAGCTTCTATACTTGGCCTTGGCACGGGTGAACCACTCCTGCAGGCTGGAAATCAGTTAAGGGTTGATGCAAAAGAAGGATGTGCATAGTGGGCATAGTGGGTCACTGGGCTTGGCTCACCTTTAGCCTTTGGCTAGACTCTTGAAGATGGTGGGCTTATGGGATGTAAACTATGGTAACTGTGGTTTATGTTAGATATATCTATAGTTAATGGAATATGACTGGGATGATTATGGGATATACCCTCCAGAAATCAAACGTGGCTTGCTGGAAAATCCCCTAAAAATCGAGGTCTGTATGAGAAAAGTGGATTTTCCATTGCCATGTTGGATTGACCGAGGGTATTCTTTGCATTCTTCTGCCATGGACATGACTGTCATGGGTGTAACTTCCTGGCTGTTGCAGGCCAAATGCCGTCCTTGGAGATCCCAAATTGGTACCGTGGTGGCCATGAGCTGTCCATGACCCGTTTGAGATGTCGAGGAAGCAGGGGCTTTGTGCCAAACACAGTTCCAGTGTTGAGACGAACATCCAACGATGATTTTCGGATAATATGAGCAAGTGTTCGCAAAGCTTCACGCCAACGTGAAAGGAAGCAGGGGGAATAGGCTGCCAATAGTGCGCCTATGTCAGGGCTCAGCAAAAAGCAGTCGTTTCGAATAGATTGTACCATGCCAGAGCCAGACACATTTTTTCACACACACACACACGTATATATGTATATCATACCGTGTGTGTCTGTGTGTGTGTTCCTTTCCTTTCACGCGGCTACAGTTCCATTTGTCTACCATTTGAATCATCCTGAATTGGGCATACCTAACTTCAAAAACCGGTACTATTGGGGAATGTTTTGGCACTGTGTTTACCTCATTTTATATATCCCATGATCAAGGGGAGCCCACAGCTGAAGGTAGACTAGCAGACAGCAGGAAAAGTGACATGCAAATCCTGTGGAACAACCACGCTGGGCCATGGGCACCACACTTCAGATTGGGTTCACATGTTGGGACCAAGCAGCTTTCTGACGTTCGAACGGGGAAAGAAATTGAATTTTGGATGCTTTGCACCTCAGAATGGCTCAGGGATCCATTTCTAGGAAACTTGAACAGCAAGCCCTCAAGACAAAAGTATCATCACCATTCTACCATCATTTTCCCCACCGCTTCACCTGGGCACCACGGTGGATGTCTCGTGTCCCAAGGCAGAGCGGGACCCCAAGTTGCACAGCAAGTTGCAACCCTTTGATCCACTGAAGAAGGCTCCGGGGTTTCTCAGGTGGCCCCAAAAACGCCAAGCTCCGATGGTGAATTCCTGGCGTCTGATTCTGGTTGTGGTTTCTATGCTTTACAGCACGGTTATGATAGAGATGATAGAGTATACAGTATACACGAAATGAAGTGTGTGTGGTCCTTTTGGGGGCTGTGTAGCTTGGGATTTCCATGGATTTCCATTCAACCCTGATAGAAGTGTTGAATGCAGCATGTGCATGGGCCAAGGTTCAAGCCCCAGAGAACACCAGGGAACAACATTTGCAAATTCTGTAGGTTGTTAGGAATGCTGACTTTTAAGCAACCCCGCTTCATCCTGCTTAGCAGGTTATAAGTTACAACTTACAACCCTGGCTATATAAACGGTTATAAATGAGGCAAGTAGGCTTATTCCCTTGACTGTGCTGGGAAGTAACTTCCCAAGTGGGAACCACCAAGCACGCAATGTTTCAAAGACCTTCAGAGGCCCACGCCTGTTCTGAGAACAGAGCAACATGTCACTAACGGGGACTGGCGGAGCAGAATCTTGAATCCCAACATGTAGATTATGATGTACTATGTATATATATATGTGTGTATATGCACGCATTTACATATTTATATACATATGTGCATGTTTATAAATATACATCCACACGTACATAATTTTACATGCACATTTACATACATACGTATACACACCCATATATATATATGTATGTACAATTATTCAGATGCATACATGCTTGCATGCATGCCTACATGCATACATACACATATGCATACATGCATACATACAAAATTCAAACATACATACATGCATACATGCATGCACACATACATTCATACATACATGCATGCATGCAGGCTACATACATGCAAACATACATGCATACATGCATGCATGCATACATACATACATGCATACATGCATGCAAGCCTACATACATCCATACATGCATGCATACATACTACATACATACATGCATACATACATACATGCATATTTGCACGCATACATGCACACATGCATGCGTACATACATGCATGCATACATGCATGCGTACATGCATGCATGCATACATACGTGCATACATACATACATGCATACATGCATGCAAGCATGCATACATACATAAATTCACGCATACATACATGCATACATACATGCATTCATGCATACATACATGCATCCATGCAAGCATACATACATGCACACATGCAAACATGCATACATACATGCATGCATACATACATAAATGCATTTACTATACTACATACAGACATGCATACATACATACATAAATGCATGCATGCAGACTACATAAATGCATGCATACATGCATGCAAACATACATGCATACATACATACATGCAAACATACATGCATACATGCATACATTCATGCATACATACATGCATACATGCATACATACAGACATGCATACATACATGCATGCATACACACATACATGCATACATGCATACAATCATGCATACATACACGCATACATACATACTACATACACACATACATGCATTCATACATACATGCATACATACATACATGCATACATACATGCATTCATACATGCATACATGCATACATGCATACATTCAGATTTGCATATGCATAAATAGATATATAGATATATATATGTGTGTGTGCTGCTCCGTGGATGTCAGTGTAGGTAATCCTGGACTCAGCGGTTGATCAGGGTTTGATTTCGGACATGTCTTTTGGAAAGCAGCCAAAGCATGCGAAGTATATTAAACCGAAAAGGGCATACCCCTAGTAAACGAACAGTTTGCTATGGAGCATCACCATTGAAATTATAGGTAAATTATTAAGCCAAATTGCCATGGCTTCCATATAGCTCCGATAAACTACCGGAGAGTATATCGCGATTATATGTATATATATATTATATTATATATTATATATATTATTATTATTATTATCATTATTTTTATATATTTATATTTATCACCACTGCTGTTGGCTAAAGCCCCATTAAAAGCCAACTAAATAGTCATCAAATTACCATTAAATCATCGTTAGTTTACCACGGGGTCCCCTTCAGCGCTTGAGGCCTTGGTTGCAGCTGAAGACATTGGCGAAGGCGCAGAACTGGCCATCAGATCAGTGAGACAATACAAGAAATGAATAGATCTAGTGATACCCTCTGGTAAATTAACATAGACCCTGAAAATCACCAATTTGTAGTGGAAACTCATCTTCCCACCCCAACACATGGCAGGGTCTATGTTAATTTACTAAAGGGTAACGATATCATAATGATGGGGATGAGTAGGTCTAGTACGGTCTAGTGATAATAGGTCTAGTCAAGACAACTGATGATGATGCTAATGCTGATGCTGGTGGTGTTTTGCAACAAAGATAGACAGTGATGATCCAGCTCGGCGAGGCGAAGAGATCACCGTGAACTACTTGAGTTTCACGCCTGCAGCTAGCGACCGGCTCACTGCTCTCACTGTTTTTTTTACCCAAGGAAAGTTGAGACAGGGAGCCAGATGGCAACATCAGTTCTTTGCTAATGTTCTATTGCGAGCTACAAGAATCTACAATATACATACTGTACATACATACATATATATATATACATGTATACATACAATTATGTGCAATGTTTGTTTATTTATATATTTTTCATATATATATATATATATTTACAATGTATATACATATATACATATTTACATATATACGAACATATATGTATATATGCATTTTAATTTACATACAATAATATACACATATATTTTTATATGTTTTATAATTATACATGCATTTAAAATTACATACCTTAGTGTATACATATATATACACACATACTGTATGTATATTCGAACATGTAGCTGCTTGTACATTTGATTTCATGTGCTAATTTAAATCGCATATTGGAGGTGAACAAAAAACAGCGGTGAATCACCCCACTGCATCGTTGAAGCCGATGAGCTCAGGTGCTGATGAGTTACTGGAACCACGGCAGCTTCGTAGGGAAAAACTTTGGGAACGTTGCTCTTCGAAAAGGGCACCGATTATTAACATGCATGGTGTGGCTGATGTTCATAATCCTACAATTTGGGGATGGATTTTTGATAATTTTTGCACCCCATCTGTGATATTTATGGCAACGGCAATCAATAGTGGAGGTTGTTGATCGGCGGGTTTACCATAGGATAAGTTTGCCGATTTCCAATAAAATCTATAAGGAACATCGTTGACATATCAAAAATGACAACCTGATCACAGGAAACAATTGCTTTCATAAGAAGATGTGATAATAAAAAACAGTTGGTTTCCTGCTTAGTGATTTCAATTTCGATTCGTCTTTGATTTTACAAACCTGGAATGATGATTTGGCGTTTTTTCTTGGGATGACTTCCTGGTACCCTAGCATCCGCGCCTGCACTGGCAGCATGGAAGATTTCGAGAGTTCCAAAATCCGCTGTTCCACCCGATGGATTCGGAACATGTGTGCAGAGATGCTGCCACATAGGTTTTCCATGGTTTTTCACATTTTTTTTGTATCTTTACCCTAGGGTTTCGAAAGTATTATAAACATTTTACGTTGGCTACCCTATACTAGTGTTTCAACCGTCTGCCTTAGGGAAAACGATCGATTTTTTGGGTTGCTATAGGGTAATTTGTATTTAATATCTCTAAAATCCCATTAAATCCCGCTAAACTCCACGAAATCCCAGTAGATCCCATCAGGCAAATGTTTAACAGAGTACTTCAACCCAGCCGATCGCACTCAGCGGATGCCGCAGACCAAGGCTTTGGTTTCGAGTGTTGTTGCACACGCTGCCTGGACGAGGTTTCTGGCGGAGTTGATATGATAGGAAACTGGGTTCCCTGATATATTTATCTATTTATTATATATGTACATGTATATTATATTTATATATATATAAGAATGTATTTACAGGACTATTATGTTATAGTACCTATATATATATATGTATGTAATTAATTAAATTAAATGTGTTTTTGACATACCCATGGTGGCGTTCGTAGTGAATGGCCCAGGAAATCTGAGTGTGCGGCTTATGACCATAGTTGATCACAAATTAGCAGCTCGAAGCTGAGGGAATGTGATGGCCGTAGCTGATATATAGAATCACCTAGTCACAACCCCAAGTTCAGTACTTCAGCCTAGGATCCACATGGAGAACAAGAATTATGGCTGAACTCTGTTGATTTGGAGACAGCTAATGGATTTCTTGCAAAATGAACCATCCCTTATTAAGCTTGACCTAGCAACAGTGCTCTTCGCTATATTTGTGTTGAAACCCTGATGAACCCTTTTACATGTCCTATACTAGCAGTCACTTAAATTTGAGAAAATTGATGTTCAACGATCAAGAAAACCCAGAAAGTGACTTACCCTGTGGTAAGCAAAGATGGCTTGCTGGAAAATTTCCCCTTTATAGATTCTGTTCCGATTACCCCTGGTAATCTAACATAGAGCCTGAAAATAACAAATTTTCAGTGGAAACAATCTTCCAACCCCTATTTGGCAAGGTCTGTGTTAATTTATTGGAGGGTAAAACCAATTTTTATAGGGGATTTACCATGATTTCCCAGCCAGGAAGCGGACGCAGCATTGCGAGTCTTCCGTTGTGAAGGCAAGGCGGGTTTGTTTGAGGGCCAACCCGAGGGCTTCCAAAGAACAAGGGCAACACAAGACAAATTTCATCGTTGAAATGGACAGCAATAAAGATTGAAATTGTCAGAGAGTCTTGATTTCAGGATATTTCAGGTGTTTTGTGAGTTTAGTTGATCTGCGCAGATTTTTTGGAGCCTACGAAGAGGAAGGGCAGACTGGTTGAAGCAAGCTTCCTACCCGGACATTTGAGTTTTGAAATACTTTCAAACTGTGTTTGTTTGGAACAGTGGCTGCATGTTACCTTAGGAATGTTCACCCAGTTTGACATTCCGAATTTCGTTCAGACATCGAAGACGTCCGCAGCACGTTCTGCAAAGGCCAACCGGCACCCACCCGCAGCAATTTCTGGTTGTGCAAGACATCCCAGGAGCCATCTGAACTCGGCATTCTCGGTGCCGAATCGAGTCGCGCCATGCGCTTGCTCCATGTGTGGCTGATATGCTGGCTCCCCAGTTGGGCTTGGGGCAGCCCCGAAGCATTCCCGGTGAAAGATGTTCAGACATGGAGCGTGGTCCTCGAGACTGGCAAGATGTCATTGAAGAAGGGCCATGACAGACTCTTGGATTTCAGCCAGGCTTATGCGACAACAATGCCAACAGTTGCGGTGGTGTCATTTTTGGGTTGGCTGGTGAACTTTCAGGTTGGAATGGATGGTCTTCATAAGGTTTTTAAAGTTTAAAAGCTGGTGTTTCTTGGGTGCTTCTCCCATCCCAACAGTATGCCCCGGCTCAGTTTGTTGTTGTCGGGCTGCACTCAGCCTTCATAAGGGGAAAATTTCAACTATACATCGGGAAAAAATGGCTTGGTACAAGTCCCAAGGCTAAGGGGGTTTGATGCTAGGTGTCACCTCAAGATGTTTGTCGGTGATTCTCCTAATGCCCCTGATCCACGAGGCGCGGCTGTGGCCTGGGGAAGTTTCAGTGACGTCATCAACAAGACTGGCTGGGCGGTGCTGGACATTCACACCGTGCCTGGGAAATCGTGGGTTGGTTGGAGGGAAAATCTGCAGGAAACAAGGGTTTCCCAATGGCTTCCCCCATAAATATAGAGGGATTTTCCGTAAATTGATGTAAATTGTCTCTCTTCAACCAAGGCTGGGGAAAGGACAATCGTTGGGGTGAATTGATGCTAGTACGTAGCAAGTTTTCAGGCTTTTCAAAAATATGTTCAACTCGAGAATGTGGATGATAAAAAGTGGTGCTGGACTGGAATACCCCACAATTTAAAAGGGAGTCAAAGGGCAGTTTCTTGTTGTTTCAGGTTTGTTTTCAGTACTGGGAGGCAAGATAGGCAGATAGTATGCTGGTAAGCCTTGTATTTGTTTACAGTGTTTCGAATAAACTTGTAGCTTTGGATCTGTTCATTTTGGATTTTCAACTTGGTAAGACAGATTCGACAGATTCGCCCTAAAAGCCAGATGTTCTTAAAACTTGGGCAGCCCCAAAATCCCCATTCAAGTCAATATCACATACCATCACCCATTTTGGATGAGACTCTTGCTAAACCATTGGTTTTCCCTCATGTTTTCCCTGGCCCTAACGATAGCAGGTTTTGGATGTCCCATCATTTTCGAAAGGGCCTCGGTGGAGCGACCGCATCCCGGGAGGCAGCCTCTGCCAATGGCGACACGCAAAGCTATGCAGCTGGATACTTGGAGGGGGCGCTGACTCACACCAGGCAGATCGGGGTGGAGATCGGAGCTGATCGGAGCTGGTTGTTGCTTTGGTGTCATTCAGAAAACCAAAGGAGGCCGAAAAAACGGTCCAAGCCTAGATCTGGAAGTTTTCCTCCAAACAATTGAAGACCAACGACTCTTGGAGACCCTGACATATCGGCCCAGGATCACGCAGCACTTGCAGAACATGTGCCTTGGCAGGAGATTCCGAAAGAACTAGATGAACTAGATGGGGACGGGTCAAAACTTACAACTGTGATATATAATATTGTAATATTTATATTCTTTTTCAGTTAGCAGCAGCTTTCCGTCAGCCTCTGGAGAAACAAAATGGTGAAAGAGAAAATGCATAAAGCAGGAGAATCTGTTGGCTGAAGGATAAGCTACTAACCGGCACCTTCTACACGAGACCGGGTGGAATGAGCAAGGTGAAAACCAAACCATCGAAAAAAAGGAGAAAAAGAAGAAAAGGGAAACAATATCCAGGAGGAAATCGATCCCGTGACGCACGGCAGGGTTCGTGACCAATTGCCTCTCGCTTTGGAGAGTAATGAAATCAAAAAAGGAGCAAAAGAAAACCATGGAGGGACCGTGATCTCCCGGCACACCGCTGGCGGCCCCTGCGAGCTTTAGCTGAAGGAAATGGAGTTGCTGTGCCTAGAAGGAGCAAGACTGCCTTGCCCCTCACAATTGGAGAGAGCTCAATTGAAAAAGTAAGCAAGGACCTGTGGTCGAACTTCCGTAATAAAAGCAATTGCTATTGTGTCAATCTGGACTTGGGTGTAGTGCTGCTGAGGACCGAATTGGAGTAAAATTGCTTGCAAGCCTGAATTGACAGTTGATGATTAAGGAGGAATATGGTCTGGAGGAATATGGTCTGGTGGTACTGAAGGATAGCATCTTTGATCTGAGCTTTCTGGACTTACTGTTGGAGGTTCAAGTGGTTAAGTGTCAGTGAAAGGCCGCGTCTTTGAGATGTCAATCTTCTGGAGGTTGCCTGCTCTGGGTCAAAGTGTAGTGCTTCTGGAATGTTGTGAGCCTGTGGAGATGATCGAAGTTCTTGCTGGAGAGCATATTTCAAGCCTGAAATCTCAATGTCCTTTGCTGAGAGGGAGTCCAGAAATTCTTCCCAACCTGGTTCAGTTCGAGCTTTCTTTGGAGGAGAGGGATTTCTTAGGGCTTCGTCGAACTAGCTCTAAGTCCTCAGGTGATAGGTCTGATGATGGGGTAGTGGATGTAGTTGGTGCATGACCTTGCGGAGGATCTTGTCCAGGCGGAGGTTCTTGTGAACGAGCAGTCATCGCAGCCATGGTTAATTTGTTTTATAATAAAGTGAAAATGGTGACAAACAGAACAATGGGCACTGCCTTATTCAACATGTGGCAAAGGGAAAGTATCAAGGTGAGGGGAGAATATGTCAAACATAATGAAAAAACTGGTGTGGCAGGCAGCCAAATACAACTGTCATGCTGATGTGGTGGCAAAGCAAAGCTAAAGCTTGTGCCAAGTGCCTATCTATCTATCTATCTATATATATATGTATGTATGTATGTATGTATGTATGTATGTATGTCTGTATGTCTGTGTATGTATGTATGTATGTATGTACGTACGTACGTATGTATGTTTGTATGTATGTATGTACGTATATGTATATGTATGTGCGTCTATTTATATATATATATATATATATTGGGGGGATGAGCTTCCATGACTACCGGCTATTTTGTGGTTCACAAGAGTACTGGGCTGTTGATTCATACCTATTGAAGACATTGAAGACTATATCCATCAGGTGGGCTGTTGGTAAACCTTTCTGCAAACTACAGGTGGGGAGTGGATTTCAAAGGCTATGCCGCAGGCGTGGTCCAGCGTGGAGGGGGATAAAATCACGGCGGGACTTCAAGTCAGAGGCTTCCAATTCGAGGATGTTGGATTGAAATCTTGCTATCTTCATGTTTTTGTTCCATCCCAAAGGGAAGAAAGACATCATAGGGGGTTTAACCAACCCGACCCAAAGCCAACTCCGAACAATAACATATATAGTTCAAACATCTTCATAAGCTCTTGTACTGTAATCGTTTTTGTTGGTGATTAATAGGCCTTCAACATCCTTCAATAAACATGTGGGGGATTCACCTGACTCGGGGCCTTGGCAGCCTTCAACCAGGCACCGTTCCCGAGAAGATCAGGGATTTTGTATCCGCCAATATGGCGTGGATGTTGAGCCAAGCTGCTGGGCTGGAGATTGAAGTCTTGTTTCCTTGGTAGAGAATACCATCCCGCCAATAAGAAAAAAGAAGAACATGCTTCCAAACAACACCCTGGTTTGGATCTTTTGATTTCTTGGGGTCCTTAGGGAATTTCTGTGAGATGAAGCCCGCTTGGAGCCAAGGTCAAAGACAACCCATCAGATGGTGACTCGCTTTCAGAAACCTTGGTTATTCCGGGATCAAGTAAAGGGTGGATATTCCGCGGATATGTGTGGTGCGGAGTTTCCAAGGCTTGCAATGTGTTTTGTTTTTCCTCTGATGATTTTTTCTTCTACTGCTCACTTTTTTGATTTTGCATGCATGTGGGTTGAAGTTGAAACCATAAATGTACATAGATATTCCTCTTCGTAGTGGTTGGCGGGTGGAAATAGAGGGGGGTATGCCTTTCTTCGCAAGCAAGAGGACATTGAGAATGTGAGCGAACCAATCACCCGCCAAAGTCGACTTTTCCGTTTCAAAACAGCAATTGGAGCAGCCAGTGGTTTGACCCAGTGCCAAACTGGCTGGTGGTTTGAATATTGTCCACATTGACTCATGACGAAATATGGCGCAACCCCCCAAGAAGATGTGAATTCTTGAGATCAATCTCCAACATCAAAAAAGATTAAAAAAACAAGTTTGCATCTTACATATCACACCTGACTCTATGTTCATCAAGTCCAATATCCCAGAATTGGTTCAAGCAAAGTAAAAACCTACTGGGCATATTAAGAAAATGCGGGTTACCGCCTCCCCTCCGTTACCGCTTCCCCTCCCCCCAAAGAAAATATGGTTTCTGTAAAATTGCCCCTCCAATCCATTGATCTAGATGAATTACATCGACTTGTCACTGTAGATATGTGCAAATGCTGATTATATAGTGAGCATGACTACCCCCAAGGGGTTTCATTTCGGCTTGGTGAATTCAAATATCAACTATATCAACAATCTAATGGTCTTTAGCAGCTCTAGCAAATAATTGCCAATATAAGTGATAATATGTGTTGAATTAACATAGGTTAACCATTCATAGAATAGAAACGAAATGTTAATAATACCCATAGATTCACCATAACTTAATCGTTTACACACAAAATCCATACATACATACATACATGCATACATACATACATACGTACGTACATACATACATTCATACATACATACATACATACATAATCATATATATATATATATATCATGATGTATACAGATTGATTGGAGGGTCATGATCCTCCAAGGTTACTGGCAAACCATTGGCTATCTCCTGGCGCAACTTCACGGCCTGGCAGATGGATATGAAGCACAGAGGGCGGACAATGGCCAGCAGCTCACTGTAGAGGCGCCATGCGATGGCCAGGGACAAATTTATGGCTATAACCTCTGGTAAACATACAAAAAAACTATGGAAAATAGCCTTTGATGCGTGATTTTCCCTGGTTATGTTAGCTTACCAGAGGCTATATGTGGTTTATATAAAGGTTGGATGATAAAGCGACCCAAGACCTTTTTAGGTAGCTTATCTTCGGACGAAGGCATGTTTCACCAGCCACCTTACTGGGAATTGGAGATAGCCATGTGAAACCTTTTTTTTACTAGATGAATCATCTAGAAATGGGCCATTTTACATAGCTATGTTAAATTGCCAGAGGGGAAGGTAACCATTTAACCCCATTGGTTGAGATTGAGACACTTAATTTCAGTGGTCCTGGAATGTGATGGGCTGAAGATGGGCGACCATGGGTCCCGGTTGACTACTTCCCCACTTGTGGTTGCAGTGGAGCATTTAACTAATAAGCGGCTATATATAATATAATATAACATATATATATATATAGCTGTAGTAGCATCTATGATTGTGGGGTTATATCCAAATCCCGACCTATTTTACCCCAACTTAGTATATCCCAAGTTGTGGGCTTTTGAGCATGGTTTTCCCATGTTTTTTTTATACCCCAACTGCACCAGCAGGACATGTTGATGCTCGTGATGGTTGACACTGACATGGATGATGTGGTCACAGCGGTGGTGGCCGAAGGGCATTTTATCAATCAGCAGCTCAGCTTCCCAAAGGATCCAGAGGTGACCCCCAAAATCGGAGGGGAAGATTTACAGGAAGCCCCATGAAAAGCCCAATGGAAACCATTAAAAAGATTGATAAAAACCATGAATTCCTTATTGGAGCTTCCTTTCATTCAGTGAATTAGACCTGAAATGACTTCAGTCATCAGCATGAGCGTCATTGTTCGCCCGTAATTTCCCACGATTCCGTCCCAAAAGAAAAGCACAATTCAAAGATCAAGTATATATATCAAATATCTCAGAGTATATCCCCAGTAAATCATGTGTTATCAAATGTGTTATCATATTCCTTTGATATACCCCCACTAAGGCCCCACTATATCCCTATTATTGATGAAGTAACATAGATTTTCTCTGGTCCCTGGTCGCTTCCTGGCCTGGCGGCCTGGCCCCATCCCCGCGCCGAAGTGGCCCAGGCATTTCTTGCATCGCAGGCACCAGAGACGTCATCGCCTCTTTGACCCCTTCCCGGAATACTTCGAGGTGGAAGGGTTGGTGATTTGGGTATGTAGCCCTTGGGTGGGTTGGTTGATATACCGGGGTCTATAAATATAAATATATATATATATATATACATACATATCTATGTATATATATATATATATATATCTATAATATGTGTGTGAGTGTGTTTGTGTTTATTTATCTACTACTATTTACTTATATTGGTCAATAATCATTAAACAATCAGTGATCTGGGTTGATGTGGTTGAATGTGGGTTGATATGGGGTGCAAAGCCATCAAGTAGTCACCGTAGTCCTGTTCTTACTGCTGCAGGAGTATCCGGCTCAACCTCCCTTCACAACCAAGCAAATGACATGGATGGGTGCAGGGTTGGGCGGATTAATTTGGGCTACTGCCGATTCATTTTGGCCGATTCTAGCGCTAAAGAACAACCAAATAATTGAAATTAAGATGCATGTCACAACATGTTTGTTTAGTGGGTATTAAGTGGGTATGTAATTTTGTGTCATGATACTTTACGGTACGTCGCTGCAGCTGCCCCAGGTTCAATCACTGATTCAGTGAACTGGACATGGTTAATGGTTCACCTGCCCCCCAAACTTGGATGATGAACTACTAAAAGCGGCTCAAAATTATTGAGAAATATTTCATAAAACCACCACTGTATTAATATGTGGCGTTCCGAAAATAGCAATATTTCATAATATTTCCCTTTATAAATGGTAGCCCCCGAATTTGTAAATTAGTAACTAGGGGTTTATTAACCCAGGGTTGACATTACCCTGAAAATTAAATCATAAACCACATTGAAGTGTCAAAATAGGACATGTTTCAATTATGCTCCGGATTTGGGTAACTTCCCCAAATTGCTTTAAGTTTGAGGTTGATGAACTGTGATCATTCATCCATAATTGGCTACCCTTATTTCTATACTAGCTTCTTCAACTAATCCTTTTATCCCAAACGTTGTCGCCTTATTTCATCTTATTTTGTATTTCTATGTTTGTTGGTGCCGCCGCAGTCATGTTTGTTGCTTTATAACCTCCATGAAGTAGTTCTTTCTATGTCATATGTCATTCTATCTCAATTTATGATATATATATATACTTATACATATATATTTAAATACACATATATACATATATACATATATACATATTTACATATATATACATATATATACATACATACATATATACATATATACATATTTACATATATATACATATATATACATACATACATATATACATGTATACATATACACATATATACATATATACATATATACATATATACATATATACATATATACACATATA
>Ga0126342_10006827_pt1 | contig 20312 bp, 13 predicted proteins | sample Cyp1metagenome_FD_92528 | JGI IMG/M metagenome (GOLD analysis project Ga0126342, IMG submission 92528) | Coral microbial communities from Lord Howe Island, Old Settlement Bay, Australia - Cyphastrea 1 metagenome | ecosystem: Host-associated > Invertebrates > Cnidaria > Coral ...
ACTACTAACTACTAACTACTAACTACTAACTACTAACTACTAACTACTAACTACTAACTACTAACTACTACCTACTACCTACTACCTACTACCTACTACCTACTACCTACTACTACTACTACTGCTACTACTACTGCTACTGCTACTGCTACTGCTACTGCTACTACTACTCCTACTCCTACTCCTGCTACTACTACTTCTACTACTACTACTACTACTACAACTACTACTACTACTACTACTACTACTAACTACTACTACTACTACTACAACAACAACTACTACACCTACTACAACTACTATAACCACAATAACTAAAGCAAGTACAACAACTACAACAACTACAACTACAACTACTACAACTACAACTACAACTACAACTACTACTACTACTGCTACTAGCGCAAAACGAGCAAAAAGAGAAAAAAGAGCAATCGCACCAGCAAGAGCAAGAAAGAAGAAAAAGAATAACTGAAAAAAAAGAGAAAACAAAGAAAAAGACGCGAACAACAAGAGAGTACCTCACTCGCAGCCCACTCAGCTGCCTTTTCGTAGTGGTTTCTTGGCTGCTGGCTTCCTGATTCTAGCCTTGGTAGTTTCTTGTATTGCTGGATCCCCGATTGGGGGTAGATAATATTGTATTGGCTAATATATTCATGCATATTTAATATACATATATATTATATACAAATTTATTTACATATCCCGACTTCACAAGAGTTTATCATATTAAACCCAAATTCTTGATATTACACCCTCTATCAATGCAAGCTCTGTCGTTATCCGCTTTTGTCCATGTCCAACAGCTGAAACCAAGGAGGTTTCCACAACCGGAGCTGCATATATACATACAGATGTACATATATATATTATATATTGTATATATATATATTATATATATATATTTTTTATGTTTCAAAAATCTTGTGTATCCTCCAGATAACAAAGATAAATCCTCTAGCCGCATAGGTGTCCATGGACTTAACTCTGGATCTCAGTCAGCCTTTGGGCATTGGCCCGGATGCACAATGGTTTCAGGTGTGGTCAAGCTTGTTGGTCGTCTGAAACTGGGGGATACCCTCTGGTAAACTAACATAGCTATTGAAAATGGCCATTTAGTTCCTGGATTTTTCCATTAAAAATTGTTAATTTTTATAGTTATGTTAGTTTACCACAGGGTATCCATAGAAAGGGAAATCTATAGCTAACCATAACGGGAATCACTTCGAATATTTTCAGGCAACTATGATAAATTCGCTTGGCGGTTGGCAAGATGCGGAGAATCGACCTGTTGACCATTACATATTTAAATCATTAAATCAATGGTCATTTCAGGAAAATAAATTGGATGTAAGGCCTATGTAAGGGAATATCCCTAGAAAATATGGCCTTATATGGTACAGTACCTCCATTTTAGGATCTTGAAATTTCCATTGATTAAACATTTGCATTTGAAGATTTGGAGGCGAATAGATACTGAAGAATACCAAAAATGGGAAAATGCGTATTTAACTACCAAACATGAGGATGTATGCTGGATAATCAAAGCAAAGGCAGATTTTGTATATTTTACTTGTTTTTGATGTTCCCTGCACTATGCAGCCCCTACGGAAATCTCGCTCTTGCAGCAGATGGGTAACTCGATGCTCTGATGATGCTAGCAGCATGGAGACCGTTTGATACAGATGTGGGGTTTCCATAGTCACGGAGGATCTCTCAAATGGATGGTTTAAAATGATGGAAAATCCATGAAAATCCTATTAAGATGATTTGGGGCAACCCCATTTTAGGAAACCTCCATATGGAAATCGTTTGATAAAGATGTAGGGCAACCTGAAACATCACCGTGAAATAGGTTTCGGATATATACTGGCATGACTTTGCGATTTTTTTAATTGCAGGGATGGACCCACTTCAAAAATGTTCCAAATATGGACCTCTACCCGCAAAATATAACCTAAAAATCCACGAGATGGGAATTTAAGATTCGTCCTTTTTCAGGCAGACCCATTTTCGGCGGATCCCAAGATTTTGTCGGGCCACGGCGGTTCCTGAGGTGGATTGAACATTCGAAGCTGGTTGCTCAATTTATTGGCATTACTCATGAATTATTTTTACATAAACATAGTTATGCATAATACATCATAATACATACGCTAATAAAGACCCCCTTCAATCATTCCCATGCTAGCAAAAACCATGCGCAGATCCACATCCGATGGCATTTTTTCCGGCTCAGCTGCCAGTGCCCCGAAAACGCGTAGCCGCCGAAGACCGAAGCACCGCCCGTAGCGATGCCATCCATGTCGAAGATGTCCGCTGTTGGCGTCGTCGCGACCGTCGGCGCTGCCGTGACAACCTTCGTCGCACCATCCGCGACGTCCAGGGCGGCACCGGCGTTGAGGGGACAAGGATCAGCAGGACCTTGGGGAAATTGCTTGGGACATGAAAAGTTGCCTCCAATTGGCAAATTGATGCCAATGTTTGAATATGTTTTAATAGGGAAAATGATGATAACTATTTGATGGCTTAATAGGGAAAATGATTACAACTATTCATAAGTATGGGCATGGGATTTGTGGAATACCATGTCTTCAGTCAAGACCACATGTAAGATTCTACATGCTTGGATGGGATTGTCAACTCCCACATGCGTCTTGAGGTTTCATTGTTGTGCGGCCAAGAATGTCTAAGCAATCTGTCGGCAAAGGGATGTTGATTCAAACATAGTTGCACATTGTTGTACATGATCATGGCAATTGCATGCTCTTGTTGCAAACATTGATGAAGTAATCACCCATGTTTATTTCAATTCGAATGCTTTTCCTAGTGGTTGATGAAAATCATTGAAAATCATTGCAGATCCAAATATTTGCGGGCTGGATGAAACCAACCAATTAAATATAAATACATCCACTACTAAAAATCCTAATTTTCACTGATTCAAATCCAAATTGTGCTGGTTGAACCATGTCAAACCCTTCAAACATTTACACAGATAAGACAACTACCATATATATATATATAATCATGTTTGGTACTTCAATCCTCCTTTTTCCCCATTCCAAGATGGTTAAATCCTCGCGTTCGTCCGTCAAATCTTCATGGCCCCCAGCAGCTTGAAAGCTTCTGCGTGGTTGCCATAAAAAGTGCTTATGCCATAAAAAAACATCGGAACCCTTTGGAATTTCACAAAGCATCTGCACCAGAACCCTCCGGAACCTTGTCCGGAACCTGGTGTTGAAGCTGCACCGGATCGCACCGGAGCTAATCTGGGCTAAAGACCCCATAGCAAAGTTTTGCTGTTGGGGAAAAATGTGCTTGAAAAATCACTGTTCCATACTTTTCCCATGATAAAAAATCTTGGTTTTCCCATGGTTTTTCCATGGTTTTCGTAGTGAAGTCCCCTCTTTCCGATGTGAAACAGCGCAGGATCCAGCAGCTCCCTGTCCGGCCTGAGCCTCGCCGGCCTGGCCGCCGTGGCCGTGGCGGCCGTGCCCAGCCGCACGGCACCGGCCGCGCGAAGCACCGCGGTGCGGGCCTATGTCGCTGGGCTCAGCTAGAAATGGTGCAAGGTGGTGCCCCCCCCAGTTATAAATTAGTTGGAAGATCCGTTTCCACTAAGAATTGGTGATTTTCAGGGTCTATGTTAATTTTCTAGAGGGTATAAGTTGGTTATAATCCCATTAACTGTTATAATCCCATTAACTATAGATATATCACCTATAAAAACCATAGTTATAAATGGTGAATAACCCCCATTAACATCCATTAAGTAGTTCGATATATCCACCATAAACCAGAGTTATTGGACTTATATAAACCAACTTAGCTAACGAACTGGGCACCACTCTGTGACGTTTTAAGGGATTTCACCATGAAAATTGTGCATTTCATGAGGATTTCACCATGAAACTGATAATGTTATCATGGAAAATGGTGGATTTTACGAATGAACATTGAGATTTCATGGTGAACTCAGCTTGAAAATTGGAGATTTAATGTGACTTAATCGCGCAAATTTCACAGATGAAAGCGATAAATATGAGCCAGTTTGATTAAAACTTAAGGAGGATTTTGATCAACAACAGCACTTTTCTTGAGGTTTCAACTATCATAGATCTTGGCGATTTACTCGGATTCTAGCCATAGACATTGTTCCCGGCAAAAACATGGATTTGGCTGATTGAACTATCAAGGATGGATTTAACCCATAAGAATTGGAACTTGACTTTTGAGATTGCCCAAATGGTTAGTTGATGATGGTTGATTCTGAGTTTATCGTTACTTGATAGTTTCGTTTAGGTGGGTATATGGGATGTAAATACAATCGACATATGGGGGGTTCCATAAATAACGATACCCAATAGCTGGATGGTTTATAAGGTCAAATCCATCTATAAATTGATGATTTGAAGGTACCCCCATTTTAGAAACCCCCATATATCTATTTATGCTCCTACCCAATCTCTAAGTTGCTGTTCCCATTTGGAGTTTTAATCTGTCACTTTGTCACTGAAGGGTATCGACAGCCGAGGGCTGAAGGTACTGTAGAACCAGTCAACCGCTCATTGAAGTATCCAAAATTGAAGTCCTGTGTTTCCCAAAAGTGGTTAAAATTGATTCGAAACCATTGGGAACCCCTGATAATTGAACAATTGATGATAAAAAAACATAAAAACCAATTAATTGTTCAATTGTCCAATTGGTTTATCATGATTTAAAGTGTCCCTTAAATCCATCCATTGAGTGTTACAATCTCACCACACATCCCGATAGTTGGGACACCGACCTCACTAAGCAAAGAAAGATGTTATGATATGGCTATGGGTCAATACCTATAGATACAACTTAGGAACATCCATTTACCAGTTTTTTTGATGTTCACCAGGGATACAGGGCTTTGACCCATAACCATATGTTATGAGATGTTAGATACCTTCTATTTGGAGACCTGTAACGCTGCCGAAAATACATCCCCAAACAGCCCCAAGCATGTTTGATGGTTGTTGGTCATGAACGGCAAACTTCGTGAAATCCAAAGTTGTTGTTCATATTGAAGAGCCCACCTTCTTCCGAATCCACTATGAAGGAAGCAAATTCATCAAGAAGCCAGGGAAATAAATTCAGAAGCTATATATCCCCCAATCTGCCCCACAATCATGGTTGATTGGTTCACATTGGTTCTATCCCCAAATTTTTCCGATGAAGTTATAGGGTTTCCTCTAGAGGTTCATCCGAGTTAGTAGGTTAGTTCACCCCAACTCTAGACTATAGTGACTAACCTTGCCCACGCTGAGTCACTTAATGTCCTACAGAGGATCAGCTCCAAAAAACCTGTAACCATCAGCCGTGACTAACCAAAAAAGAGCAGAGTTTTGAGGTTAATGGTTAACCATCAGCCTGTGCCCCCATAACCAAAAACTCATGAGTGTCTAACCTGGATGATACGGTATCATCACTTTCCGAAACAGACACCGAAACAGGATGCCTCCAAAGAGATCGGTGCCTGCGATCCTCTGCTGTTCTGGGATCCTATTGGCTGCGCGGCATGGTATGGCGGGCGTTTCACAAGGAGACCGGGATCATGGAAAGTAGTGGGTATTTAACTGACGAACATGGGGATTTTTAACATCTAACATGGGGATGCAATGGGTGAATCACAAATGATGGTCTGGTTGGTCGTTTCAGCATATGTGTTTTATGTTGCACCTTCAAAAAAAAACTAATTATTCCAAATGACGAACAAATTCTTTAGATGGGCAGAAAGCACTAACCGGATGAGCGAGATTACAGACAAACAAGTTGATATTTACGACTATAATGTATGTATATGTGTAAATGTATATATATGGAGCCGTATGGTTAAATAAGATTTTTAAATGTATATGTATATATGTATATGTATATATGTATATGTATATGTGTATATGTATATATGTATATGTATATATGATATGTATATATGTATATTCGTATATATGTAAATGTATATTTTTTTATTGCTTGAAAAGAATGATTTGCTACCAAGAAAAGTGGCTAGCCACAGCAAGAAAGTGGATATGCCTAAAGCCCGTATGTATATATTTTTTTTGATATGATAAATATTGCTGATTCACATTGGGACATCAATATCAAAACCTTACTTCGCATGATAATCCCTAATTCCGTACGAACCCCATCATGTTTCCCCCATGGTTTCCGCCTAAAACAGTAGGGAGCTTACTGACCTTTAAATATATATATATATATACAATATATGTATATATTTGCATATACACGTATACAATACACACATATATATGTATAAATAATTACATATACAATATATAATACATATATATATATATATACATATATAAACACATCTACAATATATATATATATACAATATATACATTTATATACACAATGTTTATGTTTACTGTAAATATATAATATTCATATATACATATACAGTATGGAGTTTATATATATATTTACAATATATAGATATATATATATATATTATATATGTATTTACATATATACATATTTGTACAAATTTAAATATATATATATATACATTTACAATATATATATATATGTGTATATAGATATATTTTTATATGTATATACAATATGCATTTATATGTATATTTGTACCAATATATATATATTTACAATATATATATATATATGTAAATACAATTATATATATATGTGCATTTGTATTTACAATATATTTTTATATGTGTAATATTTTTTATTTTTACAATATCTATATGTACAATAGTTTTTTAAATATATTTATATATATATATATATATATGTTTTTTTATGTATTTACAATTTATTTAGATAAATTTATATTTACGTATACGATATTTAGATTTGTTTACATATACAATTTTTATCTATATCTATATCTATTTTTATATCTATATCTATACCTATGTCTATATATATATATATTTATATATATACGTATACGTATATATATATAACATGTTTATATGTATACATCGTTTGCAGCTCCATCATATCTAGATATTGTTGGTTATATGAGTTATATTTTATGATGATTGTCCGTGACATATCCCTACAAGGTGCTGCCCCAGTGGCTGTACATTTCCGCGTTTGCGAGCTATACCAACTTCGCTAGGCTAAATCGATGGTAAATCCCACAAATCCCAGCATGTTGCATGGTAAAAAATCACAATTTTCCTATGGTTTTCCTATGGCTTCGTTAACATTAACGGGCTCCCCATCCCCACCAAGCCCATCCGAGGCTACTGCGGTGGCGACTGCACCAAGGAGGACTTCGACCGCCGCCGCGCGGTGGAGCTGAAGCACGGCAGGCGGGCGTAGCAATGGAGGGGGGGAGAAGGAATGGTACAGGATATATTTTAGTGATAAGGGTAATATGATGATGTAAATGGATGTAAATGGAATATTATAGTGGGATATATCAGTGATGGATATATGAGAGTGATATATCACTGGGATACGTTTCAGGCGATGCATAAGTTGGATATAACAGGTTAATAATTGCTCAATCATGGGATAATGGTGGTTTTCATCATATTTAATGATGATGTTTTCTGGTTGGTGCTTTGGAACATTTTCCATTGCTTGCTTTTACGTTGAGGGAGGCCCAGAGATAAAACATGACTGGTTGGTGGTTTGGAACATGTCTTCCATATATTGGGAATGATCATCCCAAGTGACAAAATTTATTCAGATGGGTTGAAACCACGAACCAATTTTAGGCGATGCATAACTTGGATATAACAGGTATACTGATGATAGGGTCCATATAACATAAGTTATGATCCATATACAGGATATATGTTAGTGATAAGGGGAATATGATGATGTAAATAGATGTAAAATGCATTATTATAGTGGTATATATCAGTGATGGATATATGAGAGTGATATATCACTGGGATATAGAAGTGGGATATATATGTATATAAATATATATATATATGGGGTGTATAAGTGGGATATTATGGTGGGAAAATGATCGATATATGATCAGAGAATGGGGAGATATCCCACAATTATGCCACTATAGTTTCATAAATGCTGGACATGATCTATATGATCTTATATGTGGATTATGCCACTATAATTTTATTAATGCTGGATATGATCCCTATGATCAATAGATCATCCCACAACAACCTCGCCAATCAAACGCGCCTTTATCGCTGGGAGGATTTGCATGTTCGCCACCATCGGCATGGTGTGGCCTGACCTCTTTGGCAAGTTCGACGGCAACTCGGCGCGTGGTAGGACCTGGTAGGATTCGTTTGGGGTTGAAGGGCACAAAAAAAAGTGTTGAATGGGAAAGCTGAATTCATGACTTTCCAGATACTGTAAGTTGTGCATATTTTGTTTAGCATTACCCTCTGGTAAACTAACATAAGTATGGAAAGATCCACCATCTTTAATGGATAAATCACCAGAGGGTAAATCATATCAAATCATCCGAATTCTTGAATCCATCATCGACGTGAAATGGATTTGTTACTGAATGTAGAGCAGAGTTGATGATTTTGTAGTCATTCACCATATCAAAGCATCCATGTATTCCGAATCATAACTGTTGGCAGATTCCATCAAGCTCCGAAGAAATGGATGGTTGATTTCTATCAATTCATTTAAAGTTATGTTTTGATCAATTTATATAGTTCAATCAAATGCAACTGTTCTTAGATTAACTTCCAGCAAGCAAAATCGATGACTTCGTTGTGCATACAGTGCCTTGAAGCTCCGCGGTGCCCCCATTACAAGTTGGTTTATAAAACCAATTTAGCTATTGTTTGGGGACCCCAGCTTGCAAGCCTCTGTTCTTAACCACTTATACCTGAGTTAAGTTCAGCACTTCACATGGGACATCATGTCCCCATGTGTCAATGATCACCTGACGTGGTCTGAGGCATAGATGTCCTTTTCCCATTGGTTGGCTGATGAAAATAGAGGGAAATTTCTTCAGAAACCCCTGAAAAACAACAGGTCAATGATGATAGATGGTATGCCAAACTACCAAACCCGACCCATCCTATTTTTACCAAAAGGACGTTTTTGGTCTGAGGCTACTTGTCCCCCTCTGCAAATTTGAAGTTTGCCGATGTGCCATCGGGCATCGCAGCGATCAGCAAAGTGCCCTTGGAGGGCTGGCTGCAGGTGCGCCACAGTGTGGCGCATAAGTTGGTGAATGCACTCATAGAACTATAGATACTATGGAGATATCAACCATGAACCATAGTTAAGCTAGCAATGGATAGTTCATATCTAATGGACCATAGTATCTACAGTTATACTATAGTTAAGTTATCTAATGCACCATATCAACCATAACTGGTTGATGGTTTGGAAGATTTGGATGATTTTTCCATATGTTGGGAATGTCATCATCCCAACTGACTTTTACATTGTTCAGAGGGGTAGGTATACCAACAACCAGTTAAGCAAGCAACTTATCTAGGAACATTCTGAAATTGGATGGAAAATTGACAAGCCCGAATATGTTGATGGAAAAACAAGGGATTCTTGAAGAGCTTAACCCAATCGAAGATGGGTGCGAAAAAGATGAGGAAAATTCAAGAAAGAAATCATGAGGATGATTCAGATGACTTAGATATCCTTAGGATGGCTTAGGATTGAGCTATGCAAATGTGTATCTCAGCTTTTAGTATATACTGCCCAGGTTACTTGAAGTTATGTGTCAAAACTATAGCTACCACTCAATATATTAAAAAAACACAGCATTCAATTTGCTTCAATGTTTGACATTACTTCACATAACCAACATCTGTCTTCCGACAAATAATGATGAAACGTGACATGTGCCGGGGTCAACAGTTTATACACACACACATTGGGTGATGGTTATCTCCACACGGGCGGTTCATAGACCCATATTTTGTGGAAACCCATTCTCATTAGATTGGTTTTGTTGGGAAAATCTACATCGCAAACCATGGTGTCTACCATTAAATAGGCGGGTTCCTGTAAATGTTCCCAAAAACCAATCTGGTTGGTGGTCTGGAACATGAATTTGATTTTTCCATATATTTGCCTGTCATCATCCCAACTGACGAACTCATCTTTTTCAGAGGGGTAGGTATACCACTAACCAGCAATCCAATGACATTCATGACTGGCTTAGATTCCCTCGGCAGACTAGTGTGGGAGGCGAGAGGGGGTGCCGAAAAAAAATCCACCAATTTTGGCGGGTACCCCATTATATCTCATTCTAGATGTTCATGTTCATAATAAATCCTCATGATATATCTCTTTCCATATATATACATATGCACACACATTATATAACATGATATGCATTGGTTAATCCCTATGTTCCCATATGGAGGTTCCCTAAATTTGGGGGGTCCCCCAAATCATCCAGTCGTCATGGATGACCAAGGCTTAGTATTGAAACAAGCATGGTGACTTGGGAATCCACCATGTTCGGAAACACGCATATGTCTACCATAAACCATTAACATCCAGTAGCAATAGCTACAATTACCATAATTCCAAATGTGAAATTGCTGAATCCCAGCGATGGTTGCGAAATCCTGCACCACCTTGCATGGTGGAAATCCGATAAATAATGGGATGTTTACCACCGTTGTTAACAGGTGCAAGATTCGCAACCATCTACAGTATGGTTTCCCAATGGAATGGTTGATAGGTTTCCCAATATATTCACCAGGTTTCAACGGAACATCATCCACAGTATGGTTTCCCAATATATTCCCCATGGAATCACTGGTTATACCCTCTGGTAAACAAACAGTTCGCTATTGAAAATGGCCATAGAAATAGTTAATTTACCCATAAAAAATTGTGATTTTCCATAGTTTTTTTGTATGTTTACCAGAAGGTATTCCCCATTGAATCACCTGACCATCATCTGGCTGCAGATCCTTCTGGTGGCGGGGCTCATTGAGACCCAGCTCTTCAAGGACGTGGTGATGGATTTTACCCAGCAAAAAGGCGGATTTAACATGATTTACCCATCGAAACCAAAGTATTAACACTCATAACCATGAAAAAATGATTTAGCCAAACGTTAATTGAAATTTTTGTGTCTAGATACGGATAGCTTCCATTTTTTCCGCCATTTCATGCTGAATGTGTTTGTGTGTCGAATTGGTGAATCACGTGCAGGACCAGTCCTTCGGAGGCTTCGGATATGCCAAGTATGGAGAACCCGGAAATTTTGGCACTGGCTACTGGGGAAGGAAGAGCCTTGAAGGGAAGGATCCTGATGGGCTGAGTTCTTGGATGGCACTTTGGGTGCGCATTAAAATTTTCATGATGGGCAAAAGGATGCAAAAGGTTTGAAAATGGGGAAGCTGCAGAACCACCCCGATTTCCCATGGTTTAGGAAGTTTAGGAGATGGGTTTTCTCTACAACGGCGACACTAGTGATCCTCCAAAAAAATGGATGAAGCCGCTGTGAGAATCCCATTCGAAGCCGCTGTAGATTTGATCATTGGGGATTTCATGCATCCATAGTTTGGTAGATTGATCAACTATTAATATAACTATCATATAAATATCATATAAATACTATGTGAACAACAAATGATATGAAATATGTGGCGAATAAGTGTTCATACTATGTAGTGAATAAGTTACCCTCTGGTAAAGTAACAGTTCGACTGTGAAAATCACCAAAATCTTGAGTGGTTTCACTCATCTTCCAAGCCCGAAAAATGGCATATTGGGACGAATAATCCCAACTGACCAACTCATATTGTTCAGAGGGGTAGGCTCAACCACCAACCAGCCCCCCCGTTGTGTTTATAATCGATCTCCCTTGGTGTTTCATCAGCATCCCTTGCATCCCATAGGAGGGATCTCCCTCCTGGAGCGGGTTCCAGATCATCGTGGTGCTGCCCCTTTATCGCTAGATGGTTTCATGGAACATCCCATTAAGATAAATGATACCCTCTGGTAAACTGTTACATAACTATGGAAAATCACCATGTTTAATGGGTAAATCAACTATGTCTATGCCCATGTTCAATAGTTATGTTTGTTTACCAGAGGGTAACTAGGGCTACCCCTATTTCAGGAAACCTCCATATATATATACATATATATGTACACATATCATAGATATGCAAGAATATATAGAAGAATGCCCAGTGAATTTTTACATATGCATGATGATATCTATATACATAAATGGAAATTGTTGCTGGACTTTGTTCAATTTGAATCGGATCTGTTCTGAGTGTCTGCTGGTAACTTTCGCTGCCCTTTTGCACCCATGTTCATCTTTCAAGCAAGAGATCAACCCCTCCAAATGAATGTTTTGAGTTTTGACGTTTAAGTTGAAAAATTCTATGGGTCCATTGGTACCCCAAGGACCCAAGAAGTGTCGCCAGTTCCGCAGCCCGAATCCGCAGTCGATTTCGCCCTTTCCGTGGCGCGACTAAACCCAAGCAATCCTCGATGGCGTCGTGGTATGTCAGATGGGGTTCAGCTTTGATGACTTCTGGAAGTCTGGAGCCTCAATCCCGAATTTTTGGGATTGAGGCGACACCGACACTACGTCAGTGCGCAGCAGATGCATTCACCAAGCAGCGAGAAATCTGTCAAAATAACATTTAGGGTCTTCCTCGCGACGGCGCTGCCTTCTCTCCTCCCTACCACGTCGAGCACAGACATCGTTGGCATCTCCATTGTAGGAACCATGAGGCTTTGCTCCAAGGGAATCCATGACCATTCCAGTTGATCCCAGTAGGTTCATGGCAGTGTCCACATCATTGGGATATCATGGGTATATCATGGATAACCCAACAGAATATAGATAGATGGATAGATAGATAGATAGATGGATGCATGGATGGATAGATGGATGAATGGATAGATAGGTGGATGGATGGATAGGTGGACGGATGGATAGATGGACGGATGGATGGATGAATGGATAAATGGATGGATGGATGGATTCACATGAAATTCGTATTGGTCTTTGAAAATCACATGCAGATGCATTGACAGAATGGCGGCGCACATATACCAAGACGGCCAATCTGGGAGTTTAAGGTGAATCATGTCCAGTAAAAATACCTCTGCCATTTTAATTTGCTCCTATCTACAGCATTGTTGGTGATTTTTCTCTCCATTACATTCCCAGTACTCATGCACATTTTGGGTAAATGCCACACTTTTGTTGCAGATATGGGAAACAGGTCTTCAACCGCCGTAAACAAATTTAAGAGGCTCGGTGTGCGAAAAACGCTGCACTTAGATACATCTGCGTTTTGGTTATCTCATTTTAATAAGATGCTGATTTCATCGAATTTGGGGGGATTATGATGAGATATGATCGGATTATATGAGTTATATTACCATTGTTGTGCTATATCACCCATGATAATCCCATGAAAAACCTGAATTACTCACCATAAATTTCCCTAAATCTTAACTTCGTGTGGCTCAACATCGAACTTGATTTGTTTGCTTCCAGCCTTCTTGACCTAGTGGTATCCCGTAGCTTGGCCAGTACATTCGCCAAAGCGTAGGGATGTTTTACATCACAAACCATTCGGAAGTCAGAATCTTATTGGTTTGTCTGGAAATGGAGTATGCCACCAATTTATAGCGTTTAAAAAGCGACCATCATGATGATCCATTGAAAAAGATTGGGTACACTAATTTCAGACAAATCCATGTAGAGTTCTATACTTCTTTGGATGTGATTCGAACATGTTTTGATCCCAAAGTTGAAGGGTGCTGTTACCAAAGATGAATAGACGTTCGTGGGTCCGTTGCACTGCATTGTTGAGCCATACTGGGTGGGTCAATGGGTCATTGAAATTTGCAAATCAGTAAAGGACTAATGAAGGAGTTACAGCAAAAACTTGTCTCTGCGGTTTGCCAAGATCCATGTGGACGTGAGGAACCGAAATTGCGATATGTTGGCATTTATTGAGATATTGAAAATCATTCATGGGTCCTCCCAGTTAGAGTCAATTTGTCCCTTAAACCCTTTTTAACTCCAGATATATCCACCATAAACTACTGAATTTCCCAACTTACAAAAACACTTTGTCGAAGATCTTGATCAAACCTCAATCCGTTTTTCATGTCAGTGAAAACATCTTCCACAGATGTTTAGGTGCTTCAATCTGCAATTCAATAGGAATTCCATAATCCAATTTAACAGAATTATGGAAAATCACCTTGTTTTTATAGGTAAATCAACTAAATGGCCATGTTCAATGTTTCATCACTTTCCAATGTGTCTGATATTCGACGAGTGTTTTCTCCAAGGATCCAGGACCCGGCGGAGCGAAAGTTGAAGCTGACCACGGAGCTGAACAACGGACGGTTGGCCCTTCGTTTGATGGGCGAATAATGGTTGATAATGGGTTAATAGTGGCTATTAATGGTGAAGAATGGATTTTAATAGTAGTAACATAGTAGTCAGTAGTCATAATATCTCGGACATCGCGAAATGGGCAAATTATGGAGGTTTCAATAGGAACAGCAGCCTATAAATGAGCTTTGCTCAGCATCTATTGAGGATATTTTAAGGGGGTATGAGATTAATGATGATTGACTAATGGTTAATAATTAATGATTAATGGCTTTATTATCATGCTATCTGGGCAAATCAAATTGATAATGGGTTATTAGTTCTTAATGGTTGAAAACGGCAACGGTTGACAATGATTGATAATGGGTGATAATGGATTTAATATAGAATAGCTATAATACCTCACGTTGTGACCTCACTGAAATTTTCAGGCTAGTGAAATATTATATATCCAGATGGCTGGAGATGATGGCATATGATAGGGATATGAAGATTTCATTGGGATGTTTGGTAGGTATAACTTAATGAAATAGACCAACCCAAGATTTCTTTGGCGGTTTGCAGATTTTGCGAACGCCAAGGTCAATCATTTGAATCTGTCCTTTATATTCATTAGGACTCACTTGGGTTATATTCCGAAGGTAAGCCACTACCTTCTGTCTAAGAGTCTAAGAGCTTCTTCAGCATTGGGGGCTGTTGGTTTTCAAACAACACCGCAGGGCGATGGGGTCCCAGTGGGCTCCCGTTTTTTTGCTCAGCTGTAGCTGTTGGAGAAGGTCAACATCCGTGGCAGAAACCTTTGCTGAAGGATGTGGAAATTCCAAAACGGCACCGGCACTGGTCTTCTGGCACGTCTCAGACTGATTTTTAACTGTTTCTTTCCATCACATACCCTCTGGTAAACAAACATGGCTATTGAAAATTGTTATTTATAGTTGATTTACCCATTAAAAGTGGTGATTTTCCATAGCTATGTTAGTTTACCAGAGGGTACCCATCTTGCACAGATTCAAGACTTACTGGGACTCGTTTCTTCTCGCGATTCAGCACTTCTCTCTACAGATCTGGCACAGAAGACAACCATGACTGTGATTCATCGGTATCACAAGGATATGGTGTCTTTACCACCCACAAAAATGGTAAATTTGGGGATGATTACTAACAGTCTACTATTGTTTTACTAACATCAATGTGGGAAACCTAATGTCATAAACCGTCCCTAATAGAAGTTTATGATCATGATTTGATCCTACACTAAAGCTACGATTTGGGGGATATCATGGGGATATCATAGGAATATGTAATGGATTATAATTGGATATACGCAGTGATCACAGCTCTTGGTGGATCATCGAATTTAGTAAACCAGGCCTGGATATGATGGGGATATGAACATTTCATCGGGCATAGGTCAAAATTGGGTATCCCGATAAGTAAATGGTCAACACTGAAGCTATGCGAAACTCTGTGGTCCCTGCTGAGGCTTAAATTTTGACTTCCCAAGTTGGGATTTCATGATAACTCAAAGATTGCGTATTCAGTTTTATATCTGATTGGTGGTTTGGAACATGTTTTATTCTTCCATGATATATGGGATAATCCTTCCCATTGACGAATATTTTTCAGAGGGGTTGAAACCACCAACCAGTATGTAGTTTTATGGTTGATGTCAGCGAGTATTGGGATGCTGGATGTGCATCCCAATACCTGGGTAGCAACCATGGCTTTGAGCCTGTGCTATAGAGAGTATGACTTGGGGTATTACCCAGTTTGTACTAAAGTTTGTACCCATGTTTTCCCATAATAACCATAACAATTAAACTGGCTGGTGGTTTGGAACATGTTTTTCCATATACTGGGAAGAAAAATCCCATTTGACTTTCATATTTTTCAGAGGGGTAGGTATATCACCAACCAGAAAATGATTATCAGTATCATTAACCATATAATATCCATATATTACCCATATATCAACCATATATGAACAGTATATTACCAACCAATGGTAGGCAGGTAAATAACCAACAATGTGGGTTTTTTCTTTTGGATGTTCATGTCATAATCAATTCTCATGATATATCTATATCTATGTATGTATATACACATTATATAACATGATATGCATGTAAATAACTGTTCACCCTGGGTAATAACCCAATAAGATATGGCTGGCTGGGTCACAAGTTCAGACTCACGCGACCACAGTCAGATGCAACTGGAGAGCTGTGTGAGTCTGGTGTATTTATAACACCAATAACTATGGTTTATGGTACGTATAACTATATTTAATGGGGCGTATAAACCAACTTACAACTGGGGGGGCCCACATTGTAACTATCCCAGATGATTGCTTGGTTGCTCTTGACTATCTCAATTTCCGGCGACTAGATCATCGTGTTTCCTAGTTAAGTCCCTATGTTGGCAAAATCCCATGATTTCCCTGGTGAAATGACATCTTTCTTGGTTGAACCGGTGAAAAACCTCCGAAACCTCCATTTTTTGCCGAAGATCTTCGTCGTTTTCCCAGCAGTCCCTGACACTTAGGCCATGGTCGCCATGACTGCCATGCTGATCCAGTGACCTGGCTAAAAAAACCCTCAACTGGAGATGGGTCAAGTGACCTATTAATGTTGGAAATCATATATATAAATGTATGCCCTCTCAACTGGGGATGGGTCAAAACCGATAAAATTTCCTGTGATTGCCATATTTTGGGGAATAAGCATCCATTAAACAGCCATTTTAGGGTGGATTATCAGGGTTTTGACACAGATGACACAGAACAAACTATTAGAGTGACGACACAGGGTTTTGAACAGTAGCCATTGTAGCTATAACCAACCTTTGGGATGGGCCGGGACGGGCCTTGGCCTCATGTTTATTGCTGCTCTCGTAGATATCATCCCCATGTTGGGCCTTAGGTCTCTGTTTTTGTTGGTGAAAGTTTTTGTTTGGAATCTTTGGGTCATAGAATTGGATGATGGGAAAATTTACAGGAAAGCCCAACCAATTTGATCGTAAAAACCCATGGGTTTCCGGTTAGTCGATTTTCCCAACAAAACCAATCCAATGATTGGGGTGGATTCATATCTATTTGCCACCTATTCTGTTGAGGTGTGAAAAGCAAGGTACCGTTGGGTTTTGACCAAGAAAGACATCCAATCCCGTCCAGAGTCCACGATGAGATCAGGTTCTGGAAACCAGAACCTGCATAGCCCCATCAGTTTCTTCGTACCCTCCAGTAAACTGACATACCCTCTGGTAAACATACAAAAAGCTATTGAAAATGGTCATAGAAATAGTGAGTTTTCCCATGAAAAATAAGGTGATGTTCCATAGTTTTTTGTATGTTTACCAGAGGGTAGATTTAGAAAACCCACCATTTGTAATTCGCTTGGACCAAGGGTTTCTCCAGGGTTTTTCCAGATCTATGTTAGTTTACCGGGATAAATAGATGTCCACCATAACTCCAACCACAACATCCTCAGGGAGGGGTCGCCTAGTTATATCCCCTATAAACCTAAACGTTCACCTAGTCTGGTTGGTGGTGACTGGAACATGTTTCTGATTTTCCATTCAGTTGGGAATGGAATGTCATCATCCCAACTGACTTTACTCCATCATTTTTCAGAGGGGTAGGTTGAAACTTTCAGAGGGGTTGGTATACCACCAACCAGATATGTTATTATCATTTTGAGTGACTTAACATTCTCAGTCTCTTGAAATCCAAACCTAAAACTGAGAATGTTAAGTCCACATTTATCCAAATAACTAGATATGGCATAATTCTAGTTAGTCTCTTGAAATCCAAATAACTAGTTATGTGCACATCGCTGAGGAACGGCCTCACTGGTCAGTCCACCATCGAACAGTTGACCTCCGGCCATTTCTCGCCGTTCAACGATGGTCAAGGCGAGGTTTTCGCGTGACCCGGTTGTGAACCATTGATAGAATGGATTAATGCTATAATATATATAATATGGATTAATGCTATAATAGTGGTTGATATAGATAATATGGACAATATGGATAATATGGTTTAATATTGTATACTGATATAATGGTTTATATAGATATGGATTAATGCTATAATAATTGTTAATATGTTAAAATCCCATTATATATTAATCCCAAGATAACGGATATAGTGGTTGATAGTGATTTTTATAGATATGAATAGTGGTTAATAATGATAATTTATGGGGATCTATGGTGATTTACTCTCTGGTAAACTATACAAAAAACTATGGAAAATCACAATTTTTCATGGGTATATCAACTAGAAATGGCAATTTTCAATAGTTATGTTAAATTACCAGGGGGTACGGATGATTTACGGATGATTTACGGGGGAAAAAATATGAGTTTCCAGTTCGATAGTTAGTTTACAAGAGTGTAATTCGAGGTTTTCTGGTAGATATATCTACAGTTCTAGATATAGATATGGAAAATCACCTGCCGGGTTCACATACTAACTGCAATATAGGGGTCTCCTAAGTCATGGGGGTACCACAATAGCTGGATGGTTTAGAATAGAAAATCCGAAAATAAAATGGGTGATTTAGGGTACCCACATTTGAAGAAACCTACATATCTACAGTTCCACTTACTGTGTCGACAATCGTTGATTGTGGGTATATGATAAGATATAGGTATGGTTGGATGAGTTTATGGTAATTAGATATACCTATCCCCAATGGATATTCATGGATGTTCATGGTGTTTCTTCAGGGATCCCCACCTTATAGGGAAATGCACTTTACCAACCATCGAAAACTGGGATGTAAACAACAAGAATGGTGTCTTCAAATGATATTTCAGTTGGTGAGTGGTGAGAAAATGTCAAGTTGACTACAAGGCCCATAAGGCGATTCCATGGTCGTCGGCGTTGAATTTAAACTCAGTTACCGTAAACACCGCGCTGTGCGCCGCGGGATCTGTGCAGGTTTCTTCGCACAGTTCGATCCTTCCAAGGAGCTGGGCGCCTGCCCTCCTCTGGGCTACTGGGATCCCTTCGGCCACTTGGTCGCAGGGCCCGGAATTTCCAAGGAATTTCCGTTAACCAAAACAGGTTGCGCCTTGCCAGTTATGCGAATGTTGGTTTATAAAGCCCATAAACCAGTTCGATATATCTACCATAAACATCCATAAACTATAGAATATAGAATTCAGCTAGGCAAATGAAGCACCTGCGCTATGGTTTGGGGGAACCACCTTGTGGGGATATAATGGGATATATACTACATTCAAAAGTTGAATTATGTACCCATATGGGGTTGGCTGGCTGGGCTTGTTATTCGCCTGCGTCTGACACTGGGGCCCTGTTGGCCGCGCTTCTGCATCATGTGCTTCCTCCACCAGGCTCTCAATGGAGGCCAAGAAAACCTGACGCGAAGTAAATGGGGGAGTTCCGTTACCATGTTTGATTGCTGGGGGGGACACAAGCCAAATTTGATATGGAGACGGACCAGAGCCTACCAGACCATTTATTGGGAAAAGGCACAGTATCAACATAAATCACCATAAATCGCCATATTCTAATCACCATCAAAATCACTATAGTTACCATAAATCACCATAAATCAACTTATCACCATAAATCACCATATAAGTTCTAATCACCCTCAAAATCACTATAGTTACCATAAATCACCATAAATCAACTTATCACCACAAATCACCATAGATAGTTCTAATCACCATCACAATCTAAGTGTTACTATAAATCAACATAAAATACAATAAATCAACTTATCACCATAAATCACCATAGATCTTAACACTATCACGATCTAAGCGTTACCATAAAGCAACATAAGTCACTATAAATCAACTTATCACCATAAATCACCATAGATCTAATCACCATCACGATCTAAGTGTTACCATAAAGCAACATAAATCACTATAAATCAACTTTTCACCATAAATCCTCATAGATCTCATCACCATCACAATCTAAGTGTTACCACAA
>Ga0126342_10006828_pt1 | contig 20310 bp, 19 predicted proteins | sample Cyp1metagenome_FD_92528 | JGI IMG/M metagenome (GOLD analysis project Ga0126342, IMG submission 92528) | Coral microbial communities from Lord Howe Island, Old Settlement Bay, Australia - Cyphastrea 1 metagenome | ecosystem: Host-associated > Invertebrates > Cnidaria > Coral ...
ACTACATTACACTACACTACACTACCTTCCACTACACTTCACTACATTACACTACACTACACTCCACTACACTACAACTACAACTACAACTACACAACTACACTCCACTACATTCCACTACACTCCAGTACACTCCACTACACTAAATTACACTACTCTACACTACATTACACTACACTCCACTACACTACACTACACTACCTTCCACTACACTTCACTACACTACACTACACTCAACTACACTACAGCTACAACTACAACTACACTCCACTACACTCCACTACACTAAATGACACTACACTACACTACATTACACTACACTACACTACATTCCACTACACTACACTACATTACACTGAATGACACTGCACCACAGATAGACAGGTAGACAGTTAGACAGATAGATAGATAGATAGACAGATAGATAGACAGGTAGGTAGACAGCTAGACAGATACGCAGATGAAAGAAAGAAAGAGAGAGAGAGAGAGATAGATAGATAGATAGATCGATAGATAGATCGATCGATCGATCGATACATAGGTAGATAGGTAGGTAGGTAGGTAGGTAGATGGTCAGGGAAAGAGAGAGAAAGAGAGGAGACATCAATCACCTTTCGATCCATCAGTGGCTTCGCTGTGCCATCGGTGATTCACAACAACCAACCTTTCCTATAGGTTTCCTATTTTTGAAACTTCCGCCACCGCCTTGTGCAGTACTACTGGTAAATAAATAACAAAAATATTTCTAGAAGAAAACATGTTCTTAGGCATAAAACTGCTAGTGTCGGCGCCTGTCGCACATCCACCCGTTGCAGCAGCTTTGCATGTCGGGTCAAGAAGCCCAACAGGCGCCGGCTCCGCAGGCTCCGCGCCGCAGCGTTGCCCATGACCCGCCCAGAGCGGGTGCACATCACTCTGGCATCGAAGAGTTCGGCTTTGTAGGTGAAGTCAGCGGCCAAATGAAAGGTCTCAAAATCCACCAGGTTTTTTGCCTGATTGATCTGGTTGGTGGTTGACTGGTTGACCTACCCCTCTGAAAAATATATGACTTCGTCACAGTATGATGACATTCCCAATATATGGCAAATCATAAAATTAGATTAAAAAAAATCCAGGGTTCCAAACTACCAACCAGTTGCTCCTCGGCAGATCGCCCTCAAGCTGTTCCGATCTGCCAAGTTCAAGCATTTCACGGGCCCCCGACCCGAATCGGCCGGAAGTCCAAAGAGGTCACCCGACTCGCTCGGAACCGGCATCAGCGGCGCCGGCGCGTCCGGTGCCGCCAAGGCCAATCGATCAGAGGCGAGGCGACGGAATCTCCGCTGCGCTCTCTCAGCTGTTTGTCTCCCCAGCTCCATAGGAGTGGGACTCTGAAGAATCTTCAAGCGCCTGGCATTGGTTGAAAATATTTGAAAATGGTTGCAAGAGAATGGCATGGTTCACCTATTTTCACCTGCTCCCAGGATCTAGGCATCTCCAGGCTAGGTTGGATCTGTTCTCTGCCTGCGAAGCTCCGCAGTGGACAGACTCCGCAACAGCGCAGCCAAACGCCTTGCTCCAGCAGCAGAAAGGCCAAGAGCCGCCTTGCAGACTCGCATCAACCACGCGGCAAATAGAAAGCCATGAGATGATGAGATGCTATCACTGCAGCAGTTTTCTCAAATTAGCTTTACTGATTTGGTTTTGACCAAACCTTCAGATCCTTTGCCGCGGCCACATCAGCAGTCTTCACCTTATAACAGTGCCAGTGTCATGAGACTGAAGGGCCCCCAAAGTGACTAGTGGTCCTCTGCCATAACGTAACACATCGCAACACATCGTAACACATCAAGCATTTCAATGTCAGGCAGTGCCAACATCTAAGCATTGCACGTCCTTAACATTTTGGTGACCTGACGATCGAGGTCGTGCATCAGGTCTGCCACCCAGTGTTGATGAAAATAGAATGATATTGTTAGCAGTTTCTGCATCTTTGGTCCGACCCATGCTGGTCATAGCACTTTGCATCCTTTTTTAGGAGCTGGGGTTCTCTGGATACTGGATTCCCGATGATTGTCATTCTGATTGTCACTATCATTATCATGATTACTACGAGAATCAGTTGTTGATTTTTGCTGATGATGATGATGATGATGATGATCAAGGGAGAGGAACAATATCTACATCTGCAGGGCGCGACTTCGCAAGTCAACCTCTCAGCATAGAAACCATGCCTGGTGATTGGTCAGCACCAGCAACCTGCGGAGATATCCGCAGGTAACAGTTGCATCACTTCACAGCCAGCTGCGTGATACCACAACTTTTTGGCCACCAGACTCCTACAACTCCTACAACCACCATCAACCACCATTCGTTCCATGTTCCATCCCAGCCTCTAGTTGCATGGGGTCTCGAGCCGCGGAGTTCAATGGCAGATTCATTGCTTTGATCTCGTGGAGATCGAAGCCACGCGACCGAAGTTCGCTGTGCACTGCCTGAGTCACAAAGAAACGGAGAAACCAGGATCAACCTCCCGTTACGTCTACAGAAGTGCTGTATGCAAGCAGGATCCAGCAGGTAAACAAAGTAAACATAGGATAAGTATAGGCATGCAAGTAGAACACACACTCCAACCACTTCTACATTCAAGCAGCATAGCCATGTGGCCATTCACTGATTCCAACCATCAAGACGACACATTCCATGCCCGCTGCAGCCATGGAGCTCGCAAAAGTTGTCGCTGAAGTCCCACCCTCTCGCGCTCCTGCGCGGAGACCTGCAGGGTGAGCTGGAGCAACTTGAGCCTCGAAGATCCTCATGAAGTTGTGTTTGGTGTGCTCTACATGTGCGAGGAACATGCAGAAACTGATGTGTAGTCATCCCATACCGGCAGCATCCGGCAGCCAAAGGCAATATGTCTGATGAAGCTGCATAGCCTGTAAAGCAGAAAAGCTGGTCTAGCATTCCTCTCCTAATGTCTACTGCTTTATACAGTGTGGTTATGAGTCAAAATCCTGGAACCCTACCCTAAAATAGCTGGCATAGCTGGATGGTTATTTCAGTCATATGGAAATTTCATAGGTCTTGGCCCATCCCCCATGCCATCTCCGGCGCCTCTTGGAGGGCAGACACTTGGAATGCTTTCAAGGTCTCCTTGCCCAAGTTGCTCCTGGAATCGAACACAACGGCAGAGATGAAGCCCAAACCGCAAGTTCAATAGGATCGGCACTTCACAAAGAAGCCAACATATATAAATTACTGTATTGATTTATGTGTTTATGTGCTCATTTTTTGATTTGATTTATTCATGTACTTTTTTGATTATTGATTTATATATTCATGTATATCTATTTATGCATGTGTTTATATATTCATATATTTAATTATCTATGTATTCATGCATTTATTTGTGTATTTATTTATCATTCATTTACCTATCTATCTATTTTTGAATTCACTAATTTGTTCATTTATGTATTTACTTACTTCTCTATTCATGTTTATTATTTATTCATTTATCTATCTATTTATGTATTCGGTTATTCGTGTATTTATGTATGCATTTATTTATCTATTCCTTTATGTATTTATGCATTCATGCATTCATGCATGCATGCATGCATGGATGCATTCATTCATTCATTTACTTATTTATTTATTTATTTTATTCATTATTTATCTAGTCTATCATTATCTATAATTATCTATATATTAACATGCAGTTGAATGGCCAATGTCCATATCTCCAACAAAGGGAATCAGGTCTCCTCTTCACAAATGTCCGAAATCGCTGTTGCCTTAGATTTGGCACACTCAACTTAGCGTCACAATGCTGATCCAATAGAGCTGTCTGGTCTTTTGTTGTGAGCATAAAAGTGACAAAAATAGCAGAAGTTGTGTTTGAGTGCTGCTTCTGCCCTACTCACATCCACCTGCAACTACTTTTCATCTTGTCACTTGACCAGCGGCGTTGTTGCTCGGATTAAAAAAAGAAACTGATTGCAGAAATTGGCTCCCTTTAGACAATTTTGCTCCGGCATATTGAGATGCTCACCGATTTTGGACCTGGAAATCCAGTTTTCCAAGCCATCCCTGGCCATCCCTTTCCAGTGGTCAAGGCACATTTTGACTGCCATCTCCAAAACGCGTGACGTCGGGGAATAGACTGCGCCAAGCTTCGAATGAAAGGAGGACCTAAAAGCTAGAGAAATCTCAGGTTCCAACCTGAGCAACGGCCAGTACTTTCCCGCACCATGGACAACCCCCAACAGAAAAGAAAAGTGGCTAACCAAAAGACAATGGAACATTGATTTGCTTGTGTTGTCACTATCTCAGTGGTATAACATGGTCTAAGTATGTATAACTTCTGAATTCTGCTCTGAAATATCAGAAACAAGGTGGGCCAGAGAACCCAAAAGCAAGACGGCACAGCACGTTTTTTTTTTAAATGTGGTGTGGGCAGCTGTGCTCTGCAAGAAATCGACGTAAGATCTTTACTGAAACATCGTGCGCACTGATGGTATCAAAGGCTGCAATTCACCACAGCATGCTGTGTCAGCTAGGAGCGTGGACGGACAGAACACTGTGCGAAATGAAAACTAAACGACGGAGGGAGGTGACCAGAAGAGCATGAAAACGAAGATATGAAGATGACAGATGGTGAATGATAATGAAAATGAAACATGATAAAAGATGGGTAAAGACTTCTCCGTGCAAAAGTTTCTATGAGTAAAAACTACTGTGTAAACGCGTCTGTGCGTACAAGTTTCTTGGTATAAAAATTCCTCTGTGTAAAGGTTTTCTGTGAAAAAAAAATTGTACGTAAAAGCTTTTGTGGGTGAAAATTTCTCTGTGTAAAGGTTTTTTGTTTAAAAGTTTCTGTGTGTAAAAGCTCCTCTGTGTTGCGGATTTTTTGTGTAAAAGTTTCTGTGTGTAAAAGTTTCTCTGTGTAAAAGTTTCTCTGTATAAAAGTCTGAGTGTGCAAGCTTCTCTGGGTAAAAGTTCCTTTGTGTAAAAGTTCCTCTGTGAAAAAACTGTTCTGTGTAAAAGGTTTCTTTGTGTAAAAGCCCCTGTGTGTGCAAGCTTCTCTATGTAAAAGATTCTGTGTGTAAAAGCTTCCCTGTGCAAGCCCCCCCGTGTGTAAAGACTCCTCTGTGTAAACCCGTCTGTGTGTAAAAGCTCCTCTGTGTAAAGGTGTCTTTTGTGTAAAAGTTTCTGTGTGTAAAAGTTTCTGTGTGTAAAAGTTTTTGTGTGCAAAAGCTCCTGTGTATAAAAAAATATTTGTGTAAAAACTTCTGTGCATAAAAGCTCCCCTGTGTGTACAAATTTCGCTGCGTAAAAGCTGCTCTATGTAAAAGTCCTGTGCGCCGTAGTGAAGTTGTCTGTTTGTAAAACCTTCTGTGTGTGAACGCGTCTGTGTGTACAAAGATTCTGTGTGCAAAAGCTCCTCTGTGTAAAGACTTCTCTGTGTAAACGCGTCTGTGCGTAAAAGCTTCTCTGTGTAAGACTTCTCTGTGTAAAAGCTACTCTGTGCAAAAGGTTCTGTGCGTAAAAGGCTTCGGTGTGCAAAAGCTCCTCTGTGTGTAAACGCTTCTCTGTGTAACCGCGTCTGTGCGTAAAAGCTCCTCTGTGTAAGACTTCTCGGTGTAAAAGGCTTCTGTGTGTAAAAGCTTCTTTGTGTAAAAGCTTTCCTGTGTAAAAGTTTCCTTGTGCAAAATTGTGTAAAATCTTCTCTGTGTAAAGGCTTTTTTGTGCAAAAGCTTCTGTGTAAAAGTTTCTGCGCGCCGTAAGAGCCTCTATTTGTAAAACCTTCTGTGTGGGAAAGTGTCTGTGTGTAAAAGCTTGTGTGCGTAAATCTCCTTGTGTAGGGACTTCTCTGTGTAAAAGCCCCTCTGTGTCAAGACTTCTCTGTATAAAAGGCTTCTCTCTGTAAAAGCCTCTGTGTGTACAGGCTTTTCTGTGTCAAGACTTCTCTGTGTAAAGACTTCTCTGTGTAAAAGCTACTCTGTGCAAAAAGCTTCTGTGCGTAAAGGCTTCTGTGTGTAAACGCATCCTTGTGTCAAGACTCCTCTGTGTAAACGCGTCTGTGTGTCAAAGTTTTTCTGTGTAAAGGCTTTTTTGTGTGAAAACTTCTGTGTAAAAGCTTCTGTGTGTAAGAGCTTCTCTGTGTAAAGGCGTTCCCGTGCAGAAGCTTCTGCGTGTAAAAGCTTCTGTGTGTGAAGCTCCTCTGTGCGTAAACGATTTTTGTGCGTAAAAACTTTGTGTGCAAAAACTCCTCTGTGTAAGACTTATCTGTGCAAACCTATCTGTGCATAAAAGCTCCCTCTGTGTAAGACTTCTCGGTGAAAAAAGTTTCTCTGTCTGTGTAAAAGCTTCTGTGTGTAAAAGCTTTCCTGTGTAAAAGCTTCCTTGTGCAAAAGCCTCTGTGTGTAAAAACTTCTGTGTGTAAAGGCTTTTTTGTGTAAAAGCCGCTCTGTGTAAAAGCTTCAGTGCGCCGTAAACGCTTCTGTGTGTAAAACTTCCTGTGTGTAAACGTGTCTGATCGTGTCTGTGTGTAAAAGTTTCTGTGTGTAAATCTCCTTTGTGTAAGAAAGACTTCTCTGTGTAAAAGCTCCTCTGTGTAAAGACTTCTCTGTGTAAAAGACTTCCCTCTGTAAAAGCCTCGGTGTGTACGAGCTTGTCTGTGTCAGGACTTCTCTGTGTAAAGACTTCTCTGTGTAAAAGCTGCTCTGCGTAAAAGCTTCTGTGCGTGGAGGCTTCTGTGTGTAAAGCTCCTCTGTGTGTAAACGTTTCTGTGTGTAAAAGCTGCTCTGTGTAAAAGTTTCTTTGTATAAAAGCAGCTGTGTGTAAAAGCTCCACTGTGTGTACAAGCTTCTCTGTGTAAAAGCTCCTCTGTGTAAAGACTTCTCTGTGTCTGCGCGTACAAGCTTTTCCGTGTAAAAGCTACTCTGTGTAAAACTGCTGTGTAAAAGGCTTCTCTGTGTAAAAGCCTCTGTGTGTGCAAGCTTCTCTGTGCCAAGACTACTCTGTATAAAGACTTCTCTGTGTAAAAGCTTCTCTGTGTAAAACCTTTCCTGTGTAAAATTTTCTCTGTGTAAAAGACTCTGTGTGTAAAGTCTTCCCTGTTCACAAGCTTCTCTGTGTAAAAGATCCTCCGTGTAAAGCTTCTCTGTGTAAAGCTCCTCTGCGTAAAAGCTGCTCTGTGTAAGCCCTGCGAACAGCTCCGCATTTTCAGCGCCGCTCCCTCCCAGCAGAGCTCTTCCCAAGCTATTTCCCCACCTGTCCGTTCACGCTGATGCATATCCTATGCTTGGGTTCTCGTTTAGTTTGCTTCGCTGCCAAGGGAGCGAAAACCAAGCATCGACGGACAGAACGCCGTGCAATATGAAAACCCCTCCAGCAAGGAACTTTTTCCCATGCATGTCCGGCATGTCCCTTTATCCTTTGCCCAGCGTTTAGACACCGTTTGGGAAGTCTTTGACACCAGTTTTTCGGGACAATCACGTTGATGGAATTTGTCGTGAAAAATCCGTGCCAACAGCTCTGCTCTTTTAGTCTTGCTCCCTGCCAACGAAGCTATGCATGTCCCATGGCCCGGTTTGGAAACTTTGGCTGGTCTTGGGCGCACAGTTTTTCGGGACAAAGGTAGTGATGAAATTTGTCCTGAAAAACCCGTGCCAACAGCTGTGCATTTTTTGGTGTCGCTCCCTGCCAACGCAGCTATACATGTCGCCTCGCCCAACGTTTGCAAACCACTTGAAAAGTCTTGGGCGCGCAGTTTTTCGGGACAATCGCATTGATGGAATTTGTGAAAACCCGTGCCAACAGCTCTGCTTTCCACTATGTGGCTTCCTCCCAACGGAGCTCTCCCCAAGCTATTTCCCACGGTTTCCCATCCGTCCACCATGTCGTCGCGTCCGTATCGCTCCCCCCGTGGCAAAGTAAGCTAAACGAGAACCCAAGCATCGGAGATGCTTCTGGGAAAAATCGACAGCCAAGTTGCTGCAGCAGTTTTTTCAGCTCCGTGGTTGTCAGGGGCATCGGGTTGGATCTTGTTTCGTTCCGTAGACGCGCAGAGGCGGCTGCCACTGTCTGATCCGAGGATGTCAGAGTAATCCAGGGGGGTTTGGGATGTGGCACGGAGATGCATTGAGGCAAATGCACAAATTGAAGATGATTCATTGAAGATGCAAAAATCAACAAAAAATGGAAAATTCTGAGGTGAAACACAACAATACGACTAATACATATATATCTCTTGGAGAATACTGAACTAAAAATTGGATGTGGCTCTCCATTTGCTTGCCTGTTGGGGCCGCATTGTGGAATCTGATCAGTCTAGCTCCGACAGAATCTTAGTTGCTTTATGTTGCTTTAGAATGGCCCTGTCGGGTCCTGCCTGAGTCAACGCAATGTGCCAATCGATGGCTTTGGCCAAGACCAGAGTGCGGCCTGTCCTGATGGTGAAAGAGCTGTAGCTCAGTTGGACGAAGTACCTTCAGCTGCGAGGCTCTCCACAGCTTTCCCTTGAAACCTTACCCCAATTTTTTGTGACTGGATCTCTATAGTGACTCTGGTGAAATCATGATCATCATGTCAACCCGCGTGCCTCACAACACCATTGCTGGCACGAGCTGCATAGACACCTCACAAGTCGGCCGCCTTGCCGAACATCACCACTCAACACCCCAGTCTGCCACGCTTTTAAAGGAAGGGCCCAATGGTGAGTTCTCAGTTTGTCAAAAATCTTTAGATTCCCAACTCACCATTGGTTGATTCCCATCTGATTCCCAATGGTTGATTTTTGGAAGGGCCCAATGGTTTCCCAAAGATTCTGCAGAGTCCCAACAAAATCAACCAAGATCCAACGGATCCCACGGATCCCACGGATCCCACGGATTCGGACTGAAGCTTCGCCCAGTGACTCCTCTGCTCGGTGCGGATGCTTTCAGGGCGGGCTGCGCTCGGCGCCTTCTCGGCCTTCCGCGCCTCCCAGCGCCGCGCCGCCTCCAGGCCATCGTGGCCGTGGTGCTCCGCATCCGCGCGGACAGCCGCCTTCACGGACCTCAGCTGTGGAGCTGGTGGAAGCTGCTGGAAGCTGGTGGCACTTGCGGGAAAAGTTGGTGTATCGTGGTGTATCGTGGTCTAGATCAGGGCATCCTGAGGGATAGCTCAAATCTGAATTTCAATGAGTGGTCAATGCTCCCCCATTTAGCCACCAACAAATACCAACAATTCATACGCATGTCTTGTGAATCTGCGACGTGTCTCGCCAAAGCGACATAAAGCCCTTTGCACCCCAAGGACTCGCAAAGCGATAGTACTTTCTGCCCTTCAGCACTCCTGCAGCTGTCTCATTGGATTGAAATCAAAGAAAAAGTGCATGCTAAATGAACCAGAATTGCCAGGATCTAACAGGTCTCTTCATAGCTGAAAGGTATTCCAATTGATCTTGCAACATGCAGTCGACGTGCAGCAACACTAAGCACCACAAGTGTGGCTCCAACCTGACTTGTAGGTCTGCTCAAAGCATTCCCAGCCTGAACTCACACTGCGTCAGGTATAAGATGAGCACCAGCATCACTGACAGGATTTGGGCATCACAGCATCCCTCAGTAAGCTCTGCCTGGTGGTAGACCCTCTGGAGCTTCTACTTTCCGCGGAGGTCCTTCCACATCATCCTGAGCATAGGCTGAAAACACTGTTCCAGAAACTCACAGCAATCCCATCCAAAGAATCAGAATCCGGCCCTTCAAATTTATCAAATTCTGAGGCTTGAAATGCTTGAAATGTTTAGAACCATCTACAGATCTACAGGAAATTCAGATCTGCATCAAGCCCTGCCCGGCCTCAGCTGCCTCAGCTGGCACCTTCTTCCTGCTGTTGGGTGCCAGTTGGGCAGCCAACATTTGGAGAACTTCTGAGCTCGCAACCTGAGTTCTGCAGCATTTCTGATCGCTCACTACTGCTGTGGCCAATGTTCACGAAGCTAACATGACATGACATGAAGTCTACTACAAATCATAGATGATATAGATGCTCGTGCAGGAGCCTCCAGCGATGAAGCCCAAGCGTTCGAGCCCTGCTTCAGTGCTGTGGAGATCAAGTCCAGTTCCATGATACGTGCCTCGGGTTCGGATGGGTTCGGAGCATTGGAAAGTTCAGCATGGCACATCCAACATCACCATCACCTTTAGCCCCATCCTTTCTCTCTGAAAATCTTCACTTCCTGTGATTCCAGTGGCATGGAAAACCGTTTCCCAAATTTTTCACTGAGGTTGTCATGGTAGTTCTGCTTAAGTCAGCTCCCACCTGATATCATCTGATCCTGATCCGATCCAGTCTGCAGCGCTGAGATTCTTCACCCTGAAGGACTTTGGATCTACTGGGACCCACCTGGTGGACCTCAGCTTGTGACTGGCTGGCACCCAAGCCATCCCGGCTAGCTGTCTGCTGCAGCACTTGGTCGTAGTCTCCTGCGAAAAAAAAAACTGTGCGAAGCTCAAACCCTTGGCAACCTTGTTCTATGAAACTTTGAAAATCTTTGAAATGTCTCAACCAAGCATCTTGTGTTGCCCAATCAAGTTGGGATCACCTGAAGCATCTGAAGCATGACGACCCCTTCAGTGTAAATCTCCTCGTTTCTTGAGATCAGAGAGGACTTCGAAGGCGGCCACGAGCTTTTTGAACTCCTCTGGGTCTCCACCTTTATCCTCAGCGAAACGTCTATCGCACGTGCCGTAAGCATGCTTTCCAACATGCTTAGCTGACTAGCTATCCTATGCTATCCTCATAGGATGTGAAAGCAGCCCGAAGGCTCTTTCAAGTCAATTCCGACTCAAAGGTGCCGAGTGTCTGGATGCGTTTGCAATGCTCCCTTGCGATATGCCACACGAATTTCCACGTTGCTTGCTGCGCGAGCAATGCCCAAAACATCGTAATGGCCTACAGGCTCATCACCTTGAAAGTCAGAAAGTTTGAAGACATTTGAAGACTAAAGTGATGTGTGAAATGTGTGAACTGTGTAAAATGTGTGAACTGTGCCACTTCATTCCAGTTCATCACTAGACTAGAATCACAACGTCAAGTAACGACGTCTCTTTCGACTCGACCTCGGCGGTGTCCGCTGCGCTGATTCAGCTTCTCTTGGCTCCTTGGCCCAGTCAAGGGCACTGGTCAACGCCAAGGCCCATGGTCCACTGGCTTCACTGGCTCCACTGGCTCCACTGGCACCAGGTGCTTGGGAGGCTTGGGATGTGTCATGGGACGCTGACGCTGACGACGCTGAAGCCATCCGGCTCTGTACGCCCGCGACGGTCGCGACGGCCAGTGGTTCACTACCCGCCCGGCGAATTCGATTCTTGAGACTGTGCGGCCACGAAAGGTTTGATGTTTGAAGAGAAGAGACTGTATGATATGTATTTCATATGTGACATGGTCACAGAATCCTTGCCACACTTTGCGAAACAAGCGATGATATGAAGACCTCTCTTGATTGGGCACATGAACAGCAGGATTTTTATGGACATCATGGTCTCACTGCCGATTCACCTTCCCAGATCTTCCCAGCATTCAATGTGGATTCCAAGCAGACATCCCCATCTGGTGTGGCATGTCTGGTCCAAAGTCCTTCAGCTTTCCTCCGGTATTCCCTGAACATCCCTGAACTAAATCTGGTCCTGGATGGAAACGCTTCTCCTCCCAGTCAGAGAAGCGGGTTTAAAGAATGGCACATGTTACAGTGGTCTGACAAGAACCAGGGTACCAATATCTACCAACGATCTCCAAGATCTGGCTTGCAACCTTGTCTGCACTGCATGTGGTTTACAGTCTCTCTTTCTTTGCTACATCGTTCCCTGGTCAAATTTGGATTGCCATTGTTTTGGTGATCGGGACTTCGGCCTTGCCCTGCATCATGTCTTGCCAAATGAAATCACAAAAAGGTGAAATTTGAACGTACTGTAGATGCAAGATCCAACGGTGGTTGAGAAGCTTTACACAGTTGCTGGCTAGCAAGTCATGGTACTAAAACCATATGAACACCAGTCAAGTCATTTGAGCGAGAGCAACCAGCTCAGCACCTTCTGCTAAAATACTGCCTGGGATAGACATAATGCAAGGATAGAGCCTATATGAATTCACAAATTGCGGGGGTGCTTCAAAGGTCCCAATCAGCTGGATTAGAATTCTGCTTTAAAGCTGCCCGAAGGAACTCCAGGAGGTCTGAAGCTGCCTCGATCACTTCGAATTCTGGTAGCCGCCTGGTCAGCTTGAAGTTTGTCAAAAGGGAGTCTCTGTCTCTGCAAAACTTCTGCTCTCTGGAATGAACTTGGAACCCCTCAATTTATGTGAGCCAGAGACTGTAATGCAACATAATGCAACATTACAAGAAGCAATCAGCCCCGTCATCTTCAAAGGAGGACTTTATTCATCGTTCAATGCTGGCGCACCCTTCCGTCTTGTTCTTCTCCGTCAAGGTCCGCAGAGAGCTGCCCTGAGGATGTCATTCTTGAGACCATGCTGCGAGTGCCAGCATGTTGTGACAGGAAATGACTGGAATGCAATAAGTTCGTGAGTCCTACTGAGTCCTACGTAGCCTCGAAATGCTCGTCTGCAGGGTGTACACTCTGATGGATACTGTACAAACAACATGTTTTGGAATTGTAGAAGCATCATCCAAAACATTGAAATGACCCTCTGCCACAAGCTTCTGGTTCAGCACCGCCCCCCGAATCATCACAACTAATCACAACTACAGTTCTTCCATGGCCGCACAAGGACATCACACAGCCAGGTTCTGGACACTGCAGTGCCAAATCTTTGGGTCCTGGAAAGAGCTAAACGTATCTGAACACAAGAAATGATTTCAATCTCAAATTTGGGCAAACCCCAATTCACCCATCTATACATCACTTGCATAAATGTGCTGAAAATGTTGTACTTCTCTGATCACCATTTGGTTTGGAGAACTTCTTTAATTAACTTCTTTAATTAACTTCTTTCACACTTTCTCCTTGTCACAGACTGTGGAATATGCCTTCTTCACGACCATTCGAAGTAAAGATAGTAAAGTCAGTAAAGTAATGAGTATAAGGACGAAGCGTGCTTTGACACTTAAGTTTTATCAAGTTTTGGGATGAAAAAAACTCTCTCTGGCTCCTGGCAAAGCAAGTTTCCAGCTTGAATGACGTAGGGCTTTGCCCTGTTGCCATAAAGCCAGCAAAACCTCATTCTTTTACGGCCCCCTGGGGATATGTCAAAACCTGGGGAAACCCGAACAGCAGCAAATATGGATGTTCATTATTGTTCATTCATCCCCCTTTGGTATCCCAAGGCTCTTCAGTCAATGATGACCAGCGATTCCAGCGATTGCTGATATTGCTGCCCTGCCAATATAGATCTCAGGCTCTGGCAAAGCTAAGCTCAACATGATGGCGCCCAGAGTCAGAGTAGAGATGTAGAACGCTCGGACCAGAGCCCTAACACAATCTGAAAGGCTACAGGCTCAACAAGCTCAATGCCATGGGTTAGCTCGTGATTCACAGGCCCATGACACAAGTGGCGCCTCTTCTCCACGAAACCTAGGCTATGCTTCAGGTTTCATGATTGAGAAGGCCTTTTCGTGTTATGACTGGGCCAGGACAACAGTACTAGATTTTTCAATATTGGGCTATGTTTTGACACTTATCCAAAGATAAGAACAAGGCCCGATGTATGTCCTGGTGGAATGAAGCTGGTACGGCTACATGTTTGGATAATGTCACTGGACTCCAAAAGATTTGGGCAAAACTCCTATTGGAACTGGTGCAGTGCTTTCTGTGCAGCCTTCTGTGCAGCGTTTCAGGACATTGATCAGTTCTACGGAGAAATTTCACAAAGCTGACAGATTCCTCCATCCTCCGCTACCATCCCTGGTGAAACCACAGCACATTGCGCAACAGGCCACTGATGAAACCAGCAAAGAAGACCGTGGCCATCGCTACGAGGCTCAGCAACATCAGCACCACCTGGGCCAGTCAGGCTGCCTGCTGGTGTCAGGCATTGCTGGTGATTGCTGGTGCAAGCGCTGAATGACTGAGATTCAGGCCATGATGACGAAGAAGCTGGGAAACCATTGTTCCCATGCAAACTTTGAGTAGTAGAAAAACCTAAGAGAACTGTGTAACTGTGGCTGCAAAAAGATGTGCACAATTTGCTCTTCCATCAAGATGGTCAAGATGGTGACTTTTGTTGTAAAATGATCATACGAAACAGAATCTCATGTAGTGGTACACATATTGGATCACGTTGATGCACCCTATCAACATGCTGTCGCTATCACAAGCTGTCTGCCATCATCCAAGCGGCGCATTGGATGACAAGGTGTTGAGTCCGGCGACCAAGGCCTAGGCGCTCGAGCCAGTGGCTGGTGGTCATTGGGGTTCGCGAACCAGGTTCCTCCGGGTTCCTCCGGGTTCCAGGTCCCCTGGGCGCTCGTTCCAAGACAGTCAGCACGAAGACACCCAAGGCCACCAGCAACAAGCCCAGCTTGGCCTGGCTAAGATGACTTGGGATGGCCAGCAAAAAAACATCAAAAAAACCATTCCATTCGCATTTCAGTTTTGGAAAATGCTGGCACCGAGCCCTCAGAAAGTACTTCAGCTGCTTTTGCGGCTTGCAATTTTCGATGAGGTAAGAACATCAGCAAATCCCTTCGTGAATTCAAAGGCATCCGCACCAAATGATCACTGATCCAGCGGCAACAGTAGCCGCTGCAACCTGCCATGAGAGACCCCAAGACCCGGCTGAAAGTCTAACTCGGAAAAAAAACGGGTGGCCCAGGACAGTTTATGGTCCTCTGGCAGTCATGCCGCAGTGACTTCAAAAGAATCGGATTCGTTCAACGATCAGAACTTTGCTGAACACAAACACCGCAAAGAAAGCAGTGTTCTTCGGTTGTCAGAGCTGTCAAAACTGATGCATTTTTTTTTATGGCATGCGAAAGGGCGAGTTAGCAAGGACATGATCTTACCAAACAAGGTAGGCAGTGCTTTATCAAAGATTGCTTTCCTTCGCGCTGCCCCCGCCGTTTGGTCTGGAAGGGGGCAACAAGCAACCATGAAATTTGCAAAATTGCACCAGGCGGCAATCTCTTTCTTCTATCTCTGGCTCCGACATCACAAAGCCTGATTTGTTGCAGCGCTGCCATCGACATCTCAAGCATGAAGATCTATCACCCAATACAATCCATCCCTGGGGCATTCGGCAAGTGAATGGCAAATGATCTACCAATCTACCATGATCTACCTGTACAATGCACGTTGATCTCATAAATTGGTTGAGACCCCAACTTTCCTTCTGGCCAGCCGGTTTCGGGAAAGTCGGGTCAAACCTTGCAGAAACAGCTCAAACTGCGATCCTGAGATGTATGCAACGCTGCAAATGTGCTGCTTCAGCAAGACGCCTATAGGTTCCTCCACATGGCAAGCTGGCAAGCTGGCAAGCTGGCAAGGTTCAGCTGAGATATGGACTGAGCTCCCCCCTGCCTAGTGCGCCGTGTGCGCCGTGTGCGCCGTGTGCGCCGTTTTTTTCCGTGCCGTCCCAGGAACTAATCCAACAACGCCAAGTGCCCAGCCACTTGGTGCTTGTGCCTGGCGAAATCTGCGTAGGACCCATGCGCCTGGCAATGAAGCCACAACTTTGTGGTAAACTAATGAAACATGAGGGGTTTTATCTAATGAAACAATATGAAACATCAACTTGGGATTTTGGCTGAATACCAGGTGATGACCAAAAATCACCAAAATGTACATGTTAGGTAAACACTGGGCAAAGCGAAAATCACCTCCTGGGGTCTGGTTTTTCATTGCAATGGGATGCAGCCAGGAAATCCGAGCAGAATTGAAAAGATCCCCACTTTGCCAACTTGGGTCGGCGAGACTGACCACCCAGCCTTGGGTATGCAAAAGGCTAAAGGGGGCCGAACCATCCCTGTTTGAATGTTTTGAATCCACTGAGGTCTCCGCCCAACTTGCATTCCAGGTGGGCCTAAGCTGAGATCCAGGCTATGTTGCTGAAAAATCATCGGGATCCAGCGGCAATGCACAGTTGGACTTCTGCTGGTTGAAAAAATACAGAGACTGCAGACAAAGATGGCCATCTTTCCTCCAATCGATTCATCCAAAAATGCAATCACACTGCCAGATGGTCAAAGACAAGCAACCCATGTAGGGCTGCGTCGGCATTGATCCTATCGACATGGCTGCTGAGCCACTGGAAATAGCTACAAATGATGACTGGCCAGTCAGGGTGGCACAAGCATGATCGAGCATGTTATATTGAATCCAAAGTCAAGAGCTTTGGATGGCAGAATGTATTTCGAATGTATTTCGATGCAAAGACGTTTTGGTACCTCTCTGTCCCTCGAACAGGCAGTTCACTGTGACATTACAGCGTGATGTCTTCGATGTACCCACGTCTTACAGAGACATAAGTGCTTTCTACCTTGAGATTCCTTTGACGCACTGGAGTAAAACTCGGGGCACTTCGTTTGGTTCGTGTGAGTCCCATCAACTTGCGGCTGTCCAACGTTCAAAATGACTTAAGGATTCACTTGGCGCAGCAACAAGTGTCTATGTTTGTCAGCAAGAAGTTCCTATGAAGTTCCTATAGTTACAAAGGCTGCCAAGAGAAATTTCTTGCTTCAGTATGTTCAGTCGCTACAGGTTATCTGAGTTATCTGCTCCTCCACCATGAACCAAACGCTGGCGGAACCGGCTGCCCATCCAGGCCCCTGAGCTCAATCTTTTTGACGCACGGCGCCACGTCTGGAACAAGGAGCACTATGATAGTGGCACTATGTATGCCTTAAACTACTTGATCCTTGGACTGCTTGGACTACTTAGTGACTACTTGGACATCCTGGAACATGGAGGTAAGCTGACACTCACAGGAGTCGAGCCTAATTTCTTTTTCAAAACGGCTCTTGACCGTGCACTTGCGCGACTTTGCAGGGCTCAGAACATGTTGAACACGTTGTCATGCAGTGTTCATTGCAGTTTAGCACATTGTGTTTAAACCACTGAGAATGAACCAGAAGATGGCACTTAAAAAGCCACTTCCTAAACACACTCCCTGCTGCACACAAGCTCTCTTGCGCTTTTCATGGGTTTGGCAACTGCTGCTGCCCGAACAATCCAGTCACCTTTGCATGTTGACCAAGTGAGACAAGTGCCCCAAATGAACGACATTCCTACTTTCACATGGTTGTCCTCAACAATAATTCAATGTTTTCCCCTTCAACCTTTGATTGCTGTTTCATCACGAAACAGCATGGCACGTTCAACCTTTGGTGGTCAACAAGCCCGGAAGAATGGAGACAACTAGCTAATCCAAAGTCCAGGTTCGGTTCTGTCGGAGAAGTCTGCGTGAGAATACGAGAATGGAAAACGGGTCCACTCAAAGTAGACTAATACAATGGGGTGGAGCCCTTTTGAAGCATGAAGCATTTCTTTTTAGAAGTAAACGTTTGCTCATTCTGGTGGTTCAAGGTGTACTTAGTTGGACCCATCTGGAAGCTCAAAAAAAAATCCGCGCCGCCGCTCCCAGTGCAAGTGTTGCCAGGGGCTGAATCTCAACAAGTCGACGCCATGATGTGATAAGAAGGTGGCAGAAGAATACTGTCTAGAGATCTGCAACATGGAAATGTCATATGATATGTGCATGTATGTGATTTATATATAATATATAATATATAATATATAATATATAATATAATATATATATATATATGTATGTGGGTAGATGGATATGTATCTATAGAGATAGACATAGCATGACATAACCATAGACATAGACATAGATACAATTTGTGTTCTCTTGTGAGCTGCAAATGTATGCGCATTAATATATATATATATATATATATATATATATAAAACACATGTGTATGGTGTTTATCTATCATAGACATACAACGTATATACATGTGTATATATATATATATATTGTGTGTGTATTGTGTGCCAAATCCAGAAAATGCATGTGCAAATGCCAAATAGTACATATGTGTAAGAACGTGTAAAATTGTGCAAATGTGCAGTGTGACCCATGTGCAAAATTCAAAAGTTTCCTAAACTTAAAGCCTAGGTGGCTTGACGACATCTTATCACTTCCAAAAGCTGATGAGTTCAGGTTGCCGGGTGCGAGTGTACCCGGCCTACAGCAAACCGCTCAGCCGCTCAGTATGAGAATTCAGCACTAGAGACAGCGCGAGGGATGTGAAATTCAGCCTTTTCTTCTGGGCTTTGGGACACCAACAGCCCCAGGGAACCCCAGATGACCTTTCTTCATCTTCCACAGCTGATACCAACAGAGTGACTTCAGAAAATGCCAATAGAGTGGAGTTCCGCGTGAGTTGAATTCCAATCAAATTTCTGCTTCCAACCTACTTCAAGATCCTGACGGTCCTAGCTGTGTTACACAGGGCCCCTTTATCAACAGCCAAACACAGCAGCTTCCAGTCGAATCATCGGATGGGGGAAATACTGGCCAAAGAAACACAACACACGTTTCCACAAAATGAACTCCCAAGGAGCACTTGCCGCAAGATCTCAATCCTTGGTTTCCGTGTGTGCCAGTTGGATTTAGGGGCATATGAAATGGATTGCTGTGCGATTCTGAAGGCCCGATGCAAAAAAAAACAGGGGAACTAAACAGCTGGCACGTCAGGCCTCAAAGTGTCACGCCTGTGCAACGATTGAGGCATTTCCAAACATGCGGCACCCCCCGTTCAAAGCCTTTGGGCCTAGTTCTTCTCTGTTCGGAGGTAAAAACACATCTCTGGAAATCCATCTTCTACTCACTCCTTGTCGTCATTCGTGGTGCTGGCCTACCCGTGTGGGAGGATGCAAACCAATGCACCACGGGTCCGTACAGGCAATGCATTTACACATAATATATGCACTTGGTAAGTATATTATATAGATATCTATACATATCCACTGTCTATATGTATTGAGTGTATATATACATACATTACATTACATTGCACTACACTGCATTGCATTGCATTGCGTTACATTAAATTACATTATATTATATATATACACATTTTGTGTATATATATATATGTATATGTATGTATGTATGCATGCATGTATGTACGTACGTACGTGCGTAGGTATGCATGTATGCATGTATGCATGTATGCATGTATGCATGTACGCATGTACGCATATACGTACATACGTACGTTCGTTCGTTCGTTCGCTCGCTCGCTCGTTTGTATGTATGTATGTATGTATGTATGTAAATATATATATATATATATATACATGTGTATATATACATGTGTATATAATTGTATATATATATAGGGCTCAGCCCTGCAACCCCCCTGCCCCCACCATGGTCATGGTCCTGTATGTACGCTGTATGTTGGAGGCTTTGTGTAGGATGTAGTTGACATGTCGCGTAGCATATGTATGATCGATGTAGGGTCTACTTTACCCCCGCCCCCCCCTGTGGGGTGGGTGCGGGCTGGGTAGTGTGTCACTGGGACAACTAGGATGTAAGGCAGTAAGTGGGTCGTATGTGGCCAGCATGTAAAAGATCCATCTAGGGTCTACTTAACCCCTGCCCCCCCCTGTGGGATGGGTGGGGTGTTATAGAGGTATCATGTAGATAGTGTATAGGTAGTATGTGGCTAGCACGTATGTATAGCACATGAGATCTTGATAGTAGCTAGTATATGGCTACTATAAAGGTACTTGATTGGCAGTAATACGTTGTAAATAGATGTAAATAGATTGTATGGGCATATTAAAAAAAAACAGTAGTGAACACTGCATGGAGGTATCCTGTTGTGTAGTGCAAAGGTGGCACGAGGCCAGCACTAGCCATCCCCGTGGGGGGTTGCTGGGGGGGCTGGGGGGGGATAGCGTTGGGGGGGGTTGCCGGGTGCCGGGCGGGACCATATATACACATCCATATATAATGCATTTATATATACATATACACATCATATATGTCATATCCAGATATGTAATGACAATTGGTTATATTTATATTCATAATTATATTTATTTATATGTCTCTATTTATGTTTATATTATTAAATAACGTAGTATAATATGATGTAATATGATATAATATGATATAATATGATATAATATGATATACTATGATATAATATGATATAATATGATATAATATGATATAATATGATATTGAACAGAGAAATTGGGCTCTTAAATCTGATGAACACTCCTGAGCACTGTTCAGCACCTTTTCACTCGGTTAGCTCGAAGGTAGCTAAAAGCACTAAAATGGCTAAAATGGCTAAAATGGCTG
>Ga0126342_10006829_pt1 | contig 20310 bp, 21 predicted proteins | sample Cyp1metagenome_FD_92528 | JGI IMG/M metagenome (GOLD analysis project Ga0126342, IMG submission 92528) | Coral microbial communities from Lord Howe Island, Old Settlement Bay, Australia - Cyphastrea 1 metagenome | ecosystem: Host-associated > Invertebrates > Cnidaria > Coral ...
ACCTTTTCGCGCATCTGTATCTTCTGTCCTCTTACTCTTTCTCTTCTGATCTTCTCTCTTCTAATCTTCCTCTTCTCTCTGCCTCTGCCCTGCTCTGCTTTTCATCTGTCCATATTGTCGGAAATTTGACTTCTAAACTTCCTTCGATAAATATATGTATATATATATATACATATGTATATATATATATATATATATGTGTGTTTCTGAAAATTAGGTGTACCCCATTTCATCATTGGTTTCTGTATTGAAATGAGCGCCGATTTTGGGGGTCCCTCAGTCTAAGAACGCCCACGTTGGCAGCAAATATCGAAGACAAATGCGAATATCATAATACTAGCAGCAAAGAAACACACATGAACCAACAACTGCTGCTTTAGTTGTGGTAAATCCAATGCAATACCGCAAATTTTGTAGGGTCTATAGTATAAAATAGTAAAACACCATAAAACGCTTGTAATTTACTATGGTCAGGTTTGGGTTTTGGGCCACACATGAAGCCCCTGAAATCTGAGATACGCAGCCCAACTGTTGATGAAATGCCACTAAGGCTGGTTGTATCCATTTTTCTGAAAGTTCTACATGTCCACATCGGTCTATCCTCAGTATTCACTGGAGATCTTTCCTCAGACGAGCTGTCCTTTATGGAAAAAGAGGTTGGCACGTCAGGTGTACAATCCTCGCATTCGAGTGGAGTCCCTACTGGTTTCGCCGGTGTCCAAGGCTGGGACACCAAGGAGCATGGCTTTGCCCAAAAATGGGGTAGATAATAGCTCCAGATGGCGTTGGATTGTGGGAATAATTTATGATCATACATTGGAAATCTGGGAGCTTACTAAAATTTGCTGACAAACCCATATCTGAGATTAATGGTTAAATTAGTAAGGTCGCATCCCCAAGTTGACCAGAAATGGGTTGTGTAAATTATCCCCAATGGGAGGTTCTTGGCATTGGGTTTACCACATTAACAAACATGAACAAATCGTATACTGTATGTATACCAACATATAGCGCATCATCAACTTACCAATATACTAATCAACTTATCAAATCATTCAATCAGTCAATGTTTCGGTCAATTTTTTGCCAATCAATCTATCTAACTAACCAATCTAGCTATCAATCTATCCTATTAATCTAACAGATTTATAGATCATTGATAAACTACCAATAAATGGTCGAGTTAGACAGATCTAATATTTATTGATTAATAACCATAAGTTCGATACTATTATAAAGTAACAATAAATTGTAAATGATAAACCGTTTATCAACAGTAGTTTATCAATGATCTATAATCAGGTTGTAACTAACAATCATTTATAAACTAACAATAAATGGTCAATCTGACCCATCTATAACCAGGTTAATCTATCAATCACCAGATTATTGTTAGATAATAATCAATCTAATACATAGATTATCTGTAATCAATGGATTATTATATCTGATCCCATATTTTTTAAATTGATTTTTAGATAACCAGATTATTGTTAGATAATAGTCCATCAATAATCTGACAATCAATGATCTATGGTTATTTATCAATGATCACCAGTTTATCTAATAATCCAAAAATGGTTAGATAAACTTCATCAATCCAGGCCTCTGCGGCGCAGCGCGCCGGGCGCGCCGGACGCACGCGGCCGGGCAAGTGCTTCCGCAGCGCGGTTGATCAAATCCGGGGTGGGGCGTTGTTTGACCATGGAAAAAATGGGGACTTAAGCAACAGACATGGTGAAGAATGGTGGTTTAACCATCCAAAAATGGGGATTTAAGCAACAAGGATGGTGAAGAATGGTGGTTTTTCACCAAAAATGGGGATTTAAACCAACAAAAATGGTTGAACAGTGGGATTTAATCATGAAACAATGGGCGATTCATGTGGGATTTACTAATAGAAATGCTGGTATCATGGGATATGATGTGGATATGATGGGGATATAACGGATTAACATTACAAATTATAATGGTGATTAATGTGGCTTGAACCAAACGAAAGGTGGCTTTGGACATTTCTTCAACATGGGATTTTATAGCCACCCAATGGGTCCTCGATTGATATCGTGATACAAGCAATAGCGGATGGAACATGATCACATCTCCAATGAAATTGGAACATAACTGGGTCAACCTTGGGCCACGATACTTTGGTACTGGAAAATCTTTTGCCATCAATGGTAAAATGTACTAACCCGCAAAAAAATGTCAGGTATCTAAGATTCACCATGATAATGCATCTAACTACCAGGGTGGGAATTTTTTTCGTTAAGACCCTTGGTGACAGTCAGACACAATGGATTGAAAATTGACACGAATCATCAAGAAACACAAAATTACCAACAAGATTTCTTGGGGGGTTCATTTTGGATTTTTGTTTTCATTCCTACTTAAAGATGCCACAAGTGACAACAGAGAATGGTTGAATTTTTCCAACCTCCCAAGAAACATTGGATATAATCAGCAGTGATGTGACTTCTTTTGTGTTTCCACTGCTTTTGGCCACGTCCAATGTCATATCATCATCTAAGTAGTGGCAAACCCGCAATTTCTTTCTTGGTATAGAGGTTACTTCCCAATCTTCATTGTTCAGTCCTGTGGAGTTGAATGTTGCTAATGTAGCTAAATCCAGTAATAATACCATCCCATGATAGTCCCCAGTATTGGATTTTGAATCTTGTCTCTTGCGACTAGTATTACTATCATTGTCATTATTGTTACTATTATTATCATTGTTATTCCTACTATCACTATCCATTAGTGTTACTATTGTTACTACATACATTTACATACTACTACTATTATTACCATTATTATACATTAGTAAATTAGTGTTCCTATTATATCCTATTTTTTTTATACCTTTTTTGGAAGTAAAGTTTTCCAGTTGCATTCCTACTCATCCCCTGAAATGTCACCGATGGGCATCCAATCACATCGGCTCCTCGATTCGAGGTTTGTACACTGAGAAGGCGATCGGCCCTTGCTGCGGTGACCTTTCGATGGATTTAGATTTAATGGGAGATTGAAGCACGATACATATACAGTATATATATATAATTATATATATATGTAAATAGATATATATATATGTACATAACCAACAATAGCTTTTGTTTTTGTAATATTTGGATGTGATTAAGAATGGGGGATGGACCTCAATTTTTGCCGATTTGATTGGAGAATATGAGAATCAATCAGTGGATTTAGGCCATGATTTACTCTTGAACAACCTCGAATGGTTGTAGAGTCCTACTCAGCAAGTGCTGTGATGGCACACCTGTATTTGGTTCTGACACCTCTGCGATTGAATAGAGATAAAAATACATGAATCTCTCTCTCTCTCTATATATGTACACATTATACTTTATCTGGCAGTTTATATGCATAAGAACTATATAGAATGAATCCATATATAGATAGCACACATGAGGAACTGACAGTATTGTGGATTTACATAATTGGCCACGCAAGGGGTTGAAAAAAGCCACTTCCAATGAGAGATTCATGGCATTTGGGTTTACCACATCAACAAGCATCAACAAACTGTATATGTGTAAGCTCTCTTTCTCTCTCCATTTACATACACATATGTATATACACGTAATAGCAGAATGCACCGCATCAACTATATAGTGATGTACAGATAGACACCATACGCCATAAAGGATAATGTCACACACTCATGATATATACAGTACGTACACATACATACATATATATATACACACATAATACTACATGCATATGTATACATATATACATATACATATATATATATATGCGCAGGATTCTACATAAATACATACTACTATATCTACACATAATACTGTGTATATATAAATATATACACATTGTACTATATGTAATATACATAATACTATATATATGTATATATATATACATTTCTGTACATATGCCATGCATAAGACTATATATACATAAGACTGTATATACATAATACTATAAATACATAATACTATATATATACATAATACTATATATATACATGCATACATAACTATATATATACATGCATACACAACTCTATATATATATACATGTATACAAAATACTATAATATATATATATATACACACATATATATATATGTACATAGTACTGTATATATATAGTTATTGTACCATATAGACTATTATGCCCACCATCACCACCATAGTGGATAAATAGTAGTATCTAGTGCAATCGGTGCTCTTTTCTTGTGAAACATATCCGGGATTTGGATGTCTATATGATAAACTATCTGTAGTTCAAGGTATATATGTATATGTCCCATATGAAAATTATTTATGATAAACTTAAAGTTTTATATTTATATTATAAATCTATTTCCTATTATAGTCTCATATTATAGCTTTCTATTTATGTCAGTTTCCATCTTTTGATATACAATCTAATATATCTATTACCATCTAGATTTAGTTCCATGTTTACACTATTTATGATACAATCTATCGTTCTATAGTTCCATATGATAGTGCCATTATTATATCAATGGTATATCTAAAACAGTATTTCATATATGGTTCTAGATATACCATGGATAATATACCATGGATTTACCATCTAATGCATCATAATTGATCCACAATATGGAACTATAGAACTATGGATGGAGCTATAAACCTGTAGATGGTAGCATATTATATGATAGTTCCAGTACAACTACGCAGTTTGTTATACGATATAGAACTAGAAAATCATACTATTATAGAACTATATAGTTAGAATAGTTCATAGCATCTTTAGTATCATACTATTATATGTCATAATATTCTAATATGGTTCCAAATATTTCTCTATCCCCCCAGCAGGCCTTCACTACGGAGCTCACGGAACAGACATATCCGGAGATCTTGAGATCCAACCTGGGCGTGGTGGTGCCATGGGCAGTTCGGATGGTGAATATATAGTGATTTACCGATCATTGGGATTGAAATATAGTGATACTGTATTGGTATATATATATAGAGTGATATATATATAGAGTGATATATATATATAGTGATATATATATATATAGTGATATATATATATAGTGATATATATATAGTGATATATATATATAGTGATATATATATATATACATGGTGAATTGGGATTTACCGATCATGTTCATCTTGTCCTCATCTTCCTGCTCCCTGCTGCGTGTTCCGAAAAATTTGGGATGCAAAATTCGGACAGCCCATCGGCCTGGAGATTTCAAAGTTTAGCATATACCATTGGCAATATCGTGGGGTTGGGGATATTTTCCACTGCCAAAAGGTTTTGCCGCTCCCCAGCGTCGGCCAGATTTCCAGAGTCTTTGGGATCACCATCACCCCACTGGATCGGGGAAAAATCACACCCAAGTTTGGATTCAAATGGCAAATCATATACTATTGGGTCAAGAACACCTGATTTGTGTTGAGTTCACCACAGTAGCGGAGTTGTGGACGTCTCACCTGGGAGAGTCCCTGAAACTGCGACCCAGATTCAGGTGCTGACCTTGAAAAAGTTGGGCATCGACGATTTGGTGCACTTTGATTTCTTGGATCCACCTGCGCCGGAGACGATGATGCCACGTGGCCTGGGGTCGTTTTGCATGGTGAAGAAACCAATATGAAATGAAATGCATGACAATACACACACATACGTGTATATATATATATATATATGTACATATATATATATGCATAACACAGGATTTCTCAGCATGCCTGGCCATTTTAATAGAAATCATGATGATAAACATGTGTTTTTTTTTGGAAGTACGAATTTGGAGACAACCCAACAAAGGGCGTCGTTTTTTTTTTTGCTGGATAAGACTTGGTGAATAGGAGATGCTATGACAATGGACATGTTTCAAGGATAAAACCGAACTCGTTCGTACCCAGGGTTTGTATCGATATGAGGCGAGCGCTGGAGATGCTGAACTTCTTGAACCATCTCAATGACGTGCCTTGGATGGTGCTGGGTCAGATTTGCACCTGGAAAAGCCACCGATGTTACCGAAAAAGGATGTATCTTGAGAATGCGGATGTTATTTTTGGTGATGTCGACGTTGACGATGATGATTATCGATGGAATCATAATCACTATCATTCTAGTACCAGGCCACTGCTATTTTCATTCTAGCAATGATGATGATGACAGCGATGATAGTAGTGATAGTCATGCTCATGAAGATGACGACGACGACGCCGCCGAGGATGATAATTCTGATGCTGATGATGACGGTGATGACGACGACCTCAATGATAAATGATAGTGTTTCTATGTGTTTCTATCCTTTTTTTCTACATAAAGACACTATTGACACTATTGACACTGTGTCCGACCTGTGTCCAAGGACGGCGACCTCACGGATGCCGGCGACCAGGCGGCGGAGTTTCCCTTGGATCCCCAACTGGCGCCTGGGATGTGATGCCATCAGGGCGGTTACCAGCGGACAGTTGAAGTTTATGGCTACTGTCCCCAAATGAGGACGCTAGGTTAACATAGGTTAGCCAGAAAAATCGACGATGAAAATCTATGAAATGCAACATACCAATGGTATCCAATGGTAAGGGACCTGCTTTGAGAGACATTTTTGTAGGTCAGTGAACTTTGACTTATAGTCTGAAAGATAGGCTCTAGAAGAGGAACATTTCAGGAGTTTACCCAGATATTCTACAGATGGGCACGTCCAAAAGCGAGAACAACGTCCATTCCGTTCGTCCAAAACTGGTTGGTGGCTTCATTATGCTTCATTCATGTTACATGTTTTAAGCTTTCCGTTCCTCCTTCGGAATATGATCGGACATTGACACGCGCAAAACAAATACTTTGAGATGGGTCGGTTCACCCAAAAAAACAAAGATGTTGCTGTCTTCCACCAATCGTCCCATTTTGGAACCATCATTCTGCTTCCCAAGTTGTCCTACGGATATCTCTGTAAGTGCCATCAGGACCATGGTCGGGGGAGCCACTGATTCCCAGCATATCCATCCATATCCCGTTATATAATTGTCGATGCTCAAAGCAGGTGATACAACCCAGAAGTGGATGAAGGGAATACAGGTAGCCCTTCCATTGGATGGTCAGCAGTGAAGATCACGGAGCTTTGCCTATTTCCAAGGCAAAGATGCTGATCGATTCGTCCGGAACTCAGTGGAAGGCCTGCTTGTGATTGATTTCTGATTCTTAATGTGACTGTTCTAAGTTTTTTTGATTATAAATGAGAGGGTCGATTATGTAAATACCTTTCGATTGGCGAGATTCCCTACGGCTCTACATCATACCATGACCCTACGGGGGTTTGTCTGAAACTAGGGTACCCCAACATCTCATGATTTAAAACCTTCTCTTCCCCATAAGACTTGCATAGATTTGCAGGATTTTCTGGGGTATCCCCTTTTCTGGACAATCCCATCTGCTTTGTGTATATCCGTTACGTGATCGATTTATATTTATGACACTATATACCCCATATAATACATGTATATATATATCATCTGATATCATATAATATAGTAAAATATGATATAATACAATATCATATCATATCACATCACATATAGACGTATATTATATAATATAGATTGTACCCACTATATTATTATTATGTCATATTATATATAGATACTGTGTATATCTATATACTCTATACGTATGTGTACAGTAGCCATCCGGTCACGGCCTACGGCAGTTCCTATCCGACCTAGGCCCAAATTCAAATGCAGCAACGAGATTCTGTCCATTTCCTCCATGCTCTCCGTGCCCAATGTCTTCGTGAGACCCAAGGAGTTTGGCAAGGCGCCGCCCTGCAACCGGTGCAACAGTTTTCCGAGCAAAGTAACCGATGTTTGCTGGTTACTGGTCAAATCACTATTTTTGCTGGTTAAATTCGATTTCAACGATTAAACACATTGCTTGGTATGTCACCCCCCGATTTTCGCTGATGAAATCCTGTTCTTGAGGATGAAATCCACATCCTCCGGCTCTTAAGTCCACATTTTGTGTGATGATTAGATCCCAAACTTTGCTGCCAAAATCTCCCCGAAGATATTTTTTCAGGGGGATTTCCTTCACCCTTTAGGAAGCCGACGATGCAAAGAACCGCTTCACGCACTTGGATGGTGACCATTTGACGCTCCTGAACGTCTTCCATGCGTGCCGCGGAATGGTGGTCCTTCATAGGGAATTTACCCACAAAATGAGGGTATGTAATGGAATATTAATTGAATATGAAACAATAATGGTATAATCCTTAAGCATGAACTGAATGGGGGCAAATAGCTGGTATAATGTTGGTATAATAGAGATAGAATGGAATATTACTTGAAATTAGTGGATCATTGGTGGATTTACCTTCTGGCAATAACTAACATAGCTGCTGCGATGGAAGATCAGAATTTTTGATATGTGCAAATCATCCATAAATGGGCAGTTTTCCATAGCTATGTTCAAGTACAAGAGGCTACATCTTTGGGGTATAGTTAAAACTACTGGAAACTAATGAGACATACATCCTAGGTTTGGGTCCAGGTGACTGGCCACCAGGTTTTTTGATTTCAAAAAATGAAGGCAGATTTCAGGTGAGCCATTAAAATTATAGCCTTGTTGATTGGTTATAAGGAGTGATGCTACCTGGTGATTGGGGATTATGAACCAACCCAGGGACACCCATCAACCAAGTAATTGATTTTTTAATTTTAACACATGTCATGAGCAACCATCCAACCATGTCCAATCCACTCCAAGGGGTACCTGATGACCCAAGAAGGTCCATTTTTGTTTCGCGAATTTTCGAGGTACAAGCAGTATACCACCGAGGGTGCCGACCCAGCACAGTTCTGCTATGACAGCTACATCAACTCCAGGCAGGAAACGCCAATGTTTTTCGACCTGACCATCAGATAAAAGGAACAACTAGTTCCACATTGAGAACAAAATATCATAAATGCCTATTTTGGATCATCATTTTTTTTCTAGAAGGGATTCACCACTTGAATGTTTGTTTTTGTTTTTTAATTCTAAGTCCAATTTCTGGAGTAATTCGCCCATATTCTCCCCTCGAGTGTCAGTATGAATCCCCTTCCTGGTATGGGTAGTTATACCATGGAGAAACGACGCTAGGTGAACTTTGTCATGTACATGTATTGCATAGGTACCTCCAGTTTTTGCATATACCGCAATGGTACCTCACGTAGGCGTTTCGGCTACAGTTCAATCAAGGGTCCAAAGATCTTCCCTTCAATGTACGCCATTTTGTCCGAGTTTGCGAACATCATTCTGTGGAACCTTCTCACAATGTGATGCTCCCTGACATTTAATCCCGAAGCGAACTGGGATATGTTACGGTATATTCCACTGCATCCCAGACATCAGCCGCCCGATATCACAGTCAATCACAATTTACTCCATGAACTCTAGAGATCACCCAGTCGGAACCAACTGGTAATACTTAAAAATGTGAGTTTGAATCACCCAAAAAGCTGATGTTGAAGCAGAAGGAATCATACCCCCTGTGGATCCTTTTTCGTTTTCGCAGGTCCATGAAATCTGCTGAAAACGTCCGAGAGCAGCTGAAGCGGACCATGGAGCGACTGCAGCTGCCAGGGCGCTTACACAGGGAGGTTTGACCGTTGTCATCATGTGTGAGGACAGTCCTTTCGGCAAAAAGTTAGGATCGGCCCATTGAATTAACATCCAAAAAGCTGGCATTGTATATACCTGGTATTATATAATATTTATATATACTGTAATCAACATCCACTGTTTCTTGAGTTCCTTTCAAAATCCAAACCATTTCTGGCTGCGGTACCAGAAATGACCCAGCCGCTGGTGTGCTGCCAAGGCCAATGGTGAGTACTGACTTCAGAGACAAGGCCCGTTGCGAGTTGCGAATCTGTGGTTGTTGGTGACTAAAGAATGAATAGGGGTTTAGTCAGCAAACAATCTGGTTGGTACTGTAGTTTGAGATGTTTTTGAATTTTCAACCTGAGATTTAGCAAGTGAAACATGGGGGTTTGATACGGCACCCCGACGTGGCTTTGGAGATGCAAATGGTTGGTGAAGGGCTCAATTCTAGCAATGATTGAAGGGCATATTCCAATAATCCAGACTCTTGTTGACATATTGCTGTTAACAATTAGGGGTGATAAAGTGAGTCATTTCAGCATGAACGTGAAATCCACCCACTTCACTTTGGTGGGTGCAACGACAATATATAAATCAGAGGTGCATTATGGCTCGGCTGGCACAAGCTACAAAGTGGTTAGGCACTTTGCTATGGATCAAGTATTCCCACGAATTTATTGCAAAACCCCAGAATTGGATGTTTATGATTGTTTATGTACTGATATCAAAGATTTATCAAAGTATATGAATCATGATGAATCCTCCAAGGATTGGATTTGGTAATATACCTGATAGGAACATATCAGGGTCGATGTGGCGATATAACGTATGCTCATCCCATAGTCAGACCGTGAACGGCAACGGCAACGTGGCAGGAGTACTATCCCAACATCAGCACCTAGGCACTGACTTGGGAGGTGGTGTGCACTGACTTGGTGAAGCAGTGACTTGTTGCTAAGGTTTGACTTACCATCTGGTTATTTGTGCCAAAGCCATGGAAAATCACCATTCTTAAGAACGGTAAACCTCTATAACTAGGCCATTTATACCATGGCTATGTTAAATAACCAGATGGTATTTTTGGGCATCCAATCTGGTCTATTGGTCGTTCAGCCATTAAAATGGCTGACCGTGACAAAAAACCCAGTTCGGATCTGTGGCTTCACTTTCCTTGCTGAATTAACTGGGGTGAAGTAAGCCACTTAGGATTCCTGGGAGCCCACCGCTTGGAGCCCACTCCAGATCATGAAGCGCTTTGGGGGTCGTATGAGCGTACCAGTCTCAGCGTATATATATATATATATAATATAAATACTGTATATATAATATGTATACATACATGTGTACATAGTTATACATACACAGTTTGAAATACACCAGTCTGCATGTATGCATATAATATACTGTATGTATCAATCCCCCTTGACCACTACTACCCTTGGGTACAGTTCCCAAGGTCCCCAGTCAAGGGTTGTGCCGAGGAAAGTGCTTGGTGGCAGGATACTTCATGCAGGTGGCACATTTGGAGAAGAGCAGTCACTACTTGACCGCCTCTTGAACCTGGATGTTTTTGGCATAGGGGCCAGCAGTGTTGTGGAAAAAAATGTTGGAAAACTTTGGGTTTAGTTTTTATTTGTGAATATTGGTGATATTTAGATCCACAGAGTGGATATCAGACCCTTTCCTCCATTTTTGGGAGGTAGCATCGGCCGGAGGTACTGTGGCTTGAATGATGGATGATTGATCTCTGGGGCTTGCAACGTCTTCACACACGCACAAAGACATATATATATATATAATATACAGTATATATATATAATATACAGTATATATATATACATACACATAGATATGCACGTCTGTATATATATATATGTGTGCGCACAAGCAAATCGGTATGTGTATGCATGTTCAATTTGTTTGAAGCCCCACAGCATGGTTGGCAGCTCCCTTCGAAAGGCCGCGCGTCTTTGAGGTCCGCGACAACCAGGTGGTGGCGCTCCATCCATCTACGGGGATCACCCACAAGCCCGAGTGGGTGTCGACCTCGGACATGGTGAAAAGTGGTGCTATGGGAATTTCAGTGATACGACCACCGAAACATCTGGATTTTATTGTTTTTAGTCAGTGAACAATGGGGAATTATTTTCTGTTTTTTTTTTCTGACTTTGAGGCACCATAGCGGAACATATACTATATATATACACACATGCATATACCCTCCTATTTAAAAACAGAGGGTTTTCATGGGAAAATGATCTGTAAATGGTGGATTTTCCAGCTAGCCATGTTTGATTACCGGAGGGTATCTCTTTGTCGGGACATTTTTTTTTCTCTCTCTCTCTCTCTCTCTCTTTCCCTCTCGCTATACATATCTCTCTAGATCTCTCTAGATCTCTCTAGATCTCTCTAGATTCTCTATATATCTCTAGGTCTGTGTATCCCTAAATCTCGCTATCTCTAGAATTAGTCTATGTACTATAGTCTAATCTAGTCTGGTCGAATCTAATCTAATCTAACCCAATCTGATCAAATCCAATCGCATTGTATCTTACCTTGCCTTACCTTAGTTGATCTCACTTCACCTCACCTCCTCTCCTCTCTGCTCGTCTCCTCTCTTCTCATCTCTTCTCCTTTCATTCTTTCATCCTTTTATGCTATTATATATTCTATTATCCTTCCATCCTTTCCATTGTTTGGGGACAGCAACACAGTTTTGCTTGTGCAAATGAAGATGGTAGCTTCAAACCCCAAAACCCAGGGCCCTGGATGCTCTGAGCAGCAGAAAATTGGGTTTAGCTCATTTCTCGACATGTTTAACAGGGTATATAAACGATGATTAACCAGAGAATTTGGGGGTACCCTATTTTCAGACACATCCACTTTGTCAAGTTTTGGATTTGAAAAGATTTGAAGATTAGTTTCCTACTAGGAGAAGCATTTTTTGGGTTCCTTGTTTGAGTCAGATCTTGCCCCAGTCCCCATGACCCTGAGCATTTGGAAGGTGCTGTACCACGAGTTTGTGCTGACTTCCAAGAACTTCATCCGGACCGTGACCCAGGCGCGAGCGTGACTTCGACCTGCAGAAACTCGTCGGATGGGATCCGGTGGGATCGGGGAGGTCCGCGGTGAATGGTTGCTGGAGATCGCTCCCAGCTACTACGATGTGAGGCGAGAGCAGATCTTGGGGATTCGCCTTGGTGAAGATTCGCCCAGCTGAAAACACTGAAAAATCCTGATTTCTTTTCAATTCCCGTATGTGCCTAGCTGTAATTATGATGATACCACCCCACCTGGTGCTTGCACATTGTTTTGATAGGTCAAGACTGGTTCACACCCCCATTCTTAATTCTTGCTGGTTGCATGCTTGTATTTGCACTAAGTGTTGTTGGTCATACTATGCCCTGGTAAAATTTGCAGGTCGAACCTCTAAGTGGTGACATGTCCAGTTCGTGTTTGAATAATTCTTATTGGTGACGTATGGGTTCGTCTGGGGATGGTGTACCCGCAAATTTGATTACATACACGTATATATATATATACAATATTATAGATACATAATATTACATATATATAACGTTATAAATGTATATATTCATCATTATTTTTCCTCATTCAAATGGGTGCTTTATGGGGTATTCTCTATTTGTGGACAAGTCATGGGTATCAGATCAATTTGGTGGTTGATGTATCCCATGAAATCCCATTTATATCAGCAATTTTTCTGGTTGCTTCAACCCCATGAGTATCCAACCGTGGATCCGAAGTGCCAGGAACTTCCCAAAATCCGAAGCCAGAACACAGCTCGAGCGATTGCAGGCGCGGAAAGGTGGGGGAAAGGTGGGGGAACTCTGTGACTTTGGAAAGATGGGATGTCCACCAGCGAGGGTTTAGTCAATTCAGTCAGGATTCCGGATTTTTTTGGTGGGACAAGGTCTCTTATTCATTCTTATTGGTTGCGTGGATTTTTCAAGTTTCTGTCAATCCCAAGTCTTGATCATGGGGAGCCAACACAGCGGAGGGTACGAGCACTGCAGCCATCCAGGTCATCAAACTCTTTGTCCACACTTCGTTTTTTGGAGCATAGCTCCTTTTTTCATAGGCTATATTGTGCTATGTAGACGCTATATATGCATCTATATGCTATATTGGTAGTGCTTCGACTCTCCTTTATTCTTGCGGCGTTTTCCACACGAATGCCATCAACTCAGTTTGACGGTGAGATCACTGCCAGTTGCCCAGGCCAAAAAAGGCACAGCTCAGCACCAGTGACGCCGAGCTGCGTCACCAAAAGTCGCGGCGTTGAAACGGTCATGGATGGGTGTATATATAGCCTCTGGTAAACTCCGAAAACTATGGAAAATCACCATTTTCAATAGGGATGCAATCAATAATTCTGGCAGTATGTCCATAGCTATGTGTGTTTAGATCACCATAGGATGCCTTACTCCACTTGGATTTGTGTCAAAATGAGAGACATATGGCCATATCATGGCCATTGACTAGCAGGGGAATTTCAGGAGAAACCATGGGATCGGGGATTTCCCAGCCATCGGCCTGATGACACTGGCTGTTTTTTTGGGTAGCAACGACACCAAGGGGGCGACTTCACGAAGTCTGCGTGGCAACATTTGGTGTGTTGGGACCTCAGGCGAGGACTCAGGTCCAGGACTGGAACATCACCTGAGTTCAAAATCGCCTGGTCTTGCACTGGATTTATTCATGGATCTCAATGTGATATGGATGAGATTCTATCCATTCAGTTTTGCTGGGTTTTTCTGGGTTTTTCTGGTTCGAACCCCATTATTTCGCAGTTCAAAACGTAGCCATTTTGGGCCCTTGACCTCCTCTGATGGCAGAGGTCAAGACGGCAGTCGGCTGCTACTATCGGGTGCCTTGGAGATGAAAAACCAAGGGGGATTCCATGGATTAATGGTGATTTTTGTAGTGGATTTATAGTGGATTTACCCATGAAAAATGGTGATTTGTTCATAGCAACATGTTAGTTTCACTGGCAAATTCTATGGAATTCTATGGAATTCTTGGATGGGTTGATCCATCAAGGGAACCATTTTGGATGGGTTTTTGATGGTTAGAACCCAAAGTGCCAAGGTTTGTTGATGGAACTTCCCCCCAACGTTTCATTGACTCCCCCATCGTCATTCCATCGGCCTCAGCTGCTAGGTACGGATGACCCTGGACAAGGTGTGCATCACGTTGGGAGCCGAAAGTTGTGATGGGTCGATGGCGGGTTGAAGAGACCTAAAAACTTGGGGCATAAAAAAACAAAGAAGATGGGTATCTCATGGGATATCACTATTCAACAGTATGCTCATGGGGATGTTCCAGTTAAAAAAAGATGATCAACAATGGGATTTTGGAGTATATAAGTATATCCTAGTTGTAGACAAACACAGATGGGGCCACCCCAAAAAAGACGAAGAGCTTAGTTGAACAGGTTTCGGGTGATCCTTTTTGGGCAAGGTTGAACATGGTTAAACAATGTAACATAGATTTACAGCACATAGTCGTTGATTTCATCATTGATTTCGTTTGTCTTGGTCATTTTGGTCTTGTGTCTTTTCCCCTCCGTGTAGCCCTGAGCCACGATGACATTCGCCCCATTTCGATTTCAGCAACTCACTGAAGTTGACGCCGATGTAAAGCAGTCCCAACTACGCACACAATTCCTCTTCGCAGGCTGACATGAACGGTGATTCTGGGTGCTTCCCACATTTCAAACATATTCTGATTCTATTAATCTCAAATTGAATGCAGAAGCATGATCCTAGGTGATTTTCATATGTTTGAGGGGTAGGCTGCCAATCATGTTGAATCCTGATGGTCAAGCATCCCAAATTTTGATGCCCAATTCCTGAATTCCGATGGCCTGTTCCTGGCCAAGAATCGTTTATGAAGGTTTGTGGCATATATGAATTTGATGATTCTGATGATCTTCATCATCCCATTTGTTCCAATTTTGTATCTTCATTTTGTTTTTGTTTTTCCTAAAACAGAATTCCATTCCATTTTTTCCAACATTTCAGCCTTATTTCCATAGTTTCCAATACTTTCCGATGATTTTCATGATTTTTTATCAGCATTTTCCAAGCTTTCCATCATTTCCCAAGCTTTCCGTCATTTTTCTCGGGCATTTTCCGAGTTTTTTCCAGCGTTTCATCGTCATTGTCGGTCCGCCACCGAGGTCCTCACGGCTGCAGCGCCGGGAGCTGGCGCAGAAAGGCTTAGCGCAGCTGCGCGGTGCGGCGAAGCTGGCGGTGGAGGGAGGTGCGAAGCAGAGTGGGCGAGACGCGGTGGGGACAAGTTGGGATAGAAATGGATAGAATGTGATCATAGTCATATGGGTATGGGTCAATACCTATAGATACATTTTTAGTGGGATGAACATCCATTTACCAGCTATTTGAAGGTTCACTAGGTACCAGGGTTTTGACCCATAGCCATATTGTGATGGGGGTATGATAAGTATCTAACTATACACATGATAGAATATTAGATTAATAATGGTTACCATCCCCAGTCATCACCATTTCTATAGGTGGTATTTTTACCATTCCCAAAATGGTTGGTTTATTATTGTTTTAGCCACAGTACTGTTATTATGAGCATGATATGATAGGGATATGATAGGAAATGATATGATAGGGATGATAGGACATGATATTATAGGGATACTATGATGGGGATATTATAGAAATAATCATGATACAATAGGGATTATGATTATAAATGGGATCATATAATGATTATCATGTCATTTCTATTGTAATTGTCATCATATTATGATAAGGATATGATTATTTAAATATACACATGATATAATATGATCAATAATGGTTACCATCAACAAATAGGGATTTTTCATGAGATTTAATGGTGGTAGACTTTTTCGGCATCTGTTTGGGATATTATGATCCCATTAGATGGGTAATTCGATTGTCAATCATCGTGCTTATGTGTATATATTGTATATGAAATATATTATACATTATAAATGGACAAATATCAATGATGCAATTTACCAACTAGATTTGGGGCATAAAACCAACCATCGTATGGGGACATGCATGGGATTCAGGATTGAATGGGAACACAATGGGACTATCCAGTGGTTTGCAGCGGTGAGCTGAGATATTTTTTTGGGGAACCACGGAGCTACTTGGAGTTTGCGAAGCACATGATAGCCTCTGTTTTATTTTGTGAACCACATCCAGATTTGATGGTTGAGAAAATGATTTTTCCAACTATTTGATGGATATTTTGGGTGTTTCCCTATTTTCAGACCATTGCCAAAATGAAGGTCCCCTTTTCGCTATTGGCTTCCTGTTGAACATTTTGACTGATTCTGATTCTGACTCTGAATGATTTGCGGTGATTTTTTTTCGGGAAACTCTCATTGGACCGTGAAATATGGGTTTGTGGGAACTTGAACATGGGTTGATTGCATTTTTGAGCATCAACTATTCTGGATTTGTCGGTCCAAAAAACGATGGGGATTTCAGCCCGCACAAATGGGATACCCGGGTTTGACGGTGAACAAAATTGAACGTGAAAAACATGGTAGGTTTGCCCATAGTTCGATAACCCGTGTAACCCGTGACGTTGGGGATATCCAACACAGCTAAAAAGAGCCAGGGCATGGGTTGGATTCCATCATTTTTTCATTGTTCCAGATCCTCAGCCCGTTAGCAGGCCATGAAACCAGTCCAATAGGTCATCCGTAAAATCAGCACTCGGAGAATGCTGCAATGCCCAGGTGGAAGTACCGATACAGTCTTGCGTGCCATGGATGCTGCAGGAGATATCGAGAAGTGTCTCTTTGGGTAGATGCTGTCTTCGACCGTTGGCAGAGCTTGGTTGGGTAGGCTTTCTTTTTGCGGTTCATTTTAAAAGAGCTATGCATTGGGTTCTTGCTGGGTGGCTGAGGTTGGCCATGCTGACTGGCCATTGACATTGCGAGAACTTTTCGAGTCCAAAATCCGACCCACATCTGGTGGTTTTGGTAACCATTTTGCCAAGAAACCTTGTCACCCGGCATTTTATGTGGATTTGTTTGGTTTGTTGGATACAACTTTCTGGATCTTGCCTTGCGCACTTCGTACATGCCATGGAAGTTCGTGAAATCGTTGACTTGAAGACTTGGTTTGCGGGACATTTTGCAGGAACTGCCTCTAATGTGGTAAACCCAAGAATAAATCATCCCCAAAATCACTAAAAATGGTTGGTAACTATCATCCCCAAATGGTAGGTTTATGGCATTTAGTTTCCCACATTATTTTTGGGATCGCCGCAGGTTTGTTCTTGCAGGTTTTCCCTGCTCTCCGCAGGAGCATCCATGAGCTACGGCGAGGTGCAGCTCTTCAGCTTGTAACTTTTGAGATATCCCAGTTGTGGGGATTCACTCAGAATCCTTGACATCCTTTCTGACTTCATTGGTAGCCATAGATTCCCCAAGTCAGAGCGAGGTGACTTTCCTGGAGTTCTCAGCTCACTAATCAATCCTTGGAAGGTATATGTTGTCACTTAAGCAGTTTTATCCCGTTCTGTCCACTAGTGAGGAATCGGCGGAAAGGGGTGACAGGTCCTCAGAAACATGGCATTGTGCTACTAAGAGGTATGGTACATGGAAGTGTGTATACATGTGCAACTATGTATATATATATATATTATAGTAGACACATAATACATATACATAATTACAGGTAGATACTGACATGATAGGTGGTTGCATACCTGGGAGTACCGCAAACTTTGTTGGGGCCAGGGTGGCTTGGGACTTTCCTACCAGGCAGCTGGTGGGAGGGAACCGGCCGCGCCGTGGCTGATGGTTGGTCGTGGTTTATATGACATTTATACGCTTATAAAGCCATTTATAGGGGCTTTATATTATAACTATTGCTAGAGTAGAGGTGATATCTTTGATGAATTGTTAAAAGGTTGTATCACTACAGATTTCAGCCGCGTTCTTGCACTAGCATTGAGCATACAGTTTCGGAGGCAGGGATGTATCCAAAGTGACGATAATAACGTAGCCAAGGATTCTACGTCGGCCCAAGACTGCTTGAAATTACTGTCGGAGAATGGTACCTCTATATGAGTGCAACATGATGCTACCCTAAAAAGGATATATGTATGTATGTACATATATATATATACATATACACACTGTATATATATATAATATAAACATACATATATATATATATAAAGACATTTAAACTCTTGGAAATGGCAGCCTTTCCATCTGAAGCAGCCTTTCCGGTTTGAGAAAATCTGGGGTTGGCATTCCAGGATCCATCACCGATGTTTTTTTCGCTGATTGGGATGATAAATTTGAACAATTTTAGGGTTACCCTCTGGTAAACATACAAAAAGCTATTGAACACACAGCCATAGAAATAGTGGATTAGTGGATTTCCCCAGCTACAAAATGGTGGATCTTTCCATAGTTACGTAAACGTTTACCAGAGGGTAACCATCATATATCCCATTAAATCCGATTAAAATTCCATAAAATCCCATTATGTCCCATTAAAATACCATTATGTTAAATTACCAGAGGGTACTAACTCTTGTCCGCTTCAACGCAGAAGATGGGCACCCTGACAACCGCCTCGAGGCGCTGCTGGACTGCCGTGCCTTGCTGGGGAAGAGACTCCACAGTCCGAGCGTTTCGGTGGAGGAGGCGATCCATGGGTTGATTTGCCATCCGGATGTAACACCAATGCGGATATGAACAAATTTATGATTATATATTATGATTACTATGATTATTGTAAAGTGGGAATTCCACTAACAAGATTGGAATTGAGGGGTCGTCAAATTGGAATGCACCGTTCAAAACAACCACCAAAGACAAAATGTTACCCTCAAAACTGGGGATATCACCAACCAAACTGGGCAATATACCAAACAACTGCTGTGGTTATTAACAGCAGCCGGGATACAGAATCAAGAGAAGTAGACAAAGTGTGGATATTCAAGCACAAACAAAACAGGTTTATATCTGACTCAATACCCGTTTTTGGCGTTTAAAATACACATAAATGCGCATACTGAGTATTGTGCAGCAAGTTTGTAAGCCAAGGACAATTTGAACTGATCGCACGACCTGGAGTCTTGAACAAAAGATTGGATGTCTTGACCAACACAATAGAACCGACATTTAGACTGATTGGTTTGTATATATACATACATACATCCATCCATGCATGCATGCATTACATTACATTACATTACATTACATTACATTACATTACATTCCATTCCATACCATACCATACCATACCATACCATACCATACCATACATACATACATACATACATACATAATTACATTACATTACATACATACATAATTACATTACATTACATTACATTACATACATACATAATTACATTACATACATACATACATACATGCATGCATGCATGCATGCATACATACATACATACATAATTACAATACATACATACATACATACATACATACATACATACATACATACATGCATGCATGCATGCATGCATACATACATACATACATACACACATACACACATACACACATACACACATACACACATACACACATACACACATACACACATACACACATACACACATACATACATACATACATACACACATACACACATACACACA
>Ga0126342_10006830_pt1 | contig 20308 bp, 12 predicted proteins | sample Cyp1metagenome_FD_92528 | JGI IMG/M metagenome (GOLD analysis project Ga0126342, IMG submission 92528) | Coral microbial communities from Lord Howe Island, Old Settlement Bay, Australia - Cyphastrea 1 metagenome | ecosystem: Host-associated > Invertebrates > Cnidaria > Coral ...
CTATTGGCAGCATTTCTGAGGTCCACCCTCGTATTTGCTAGGTCTTTGCTGCATTTCTGACTACCAGCCTCGCATTTACTAGGTACATGCTACCTTTTAGACGACCTACGTAGCACACATACTCCCTCAAAGTACCTACGTGCTACCTATAGTCATATATACATGTGCCATGTATCTTCCTCATATATATATACATACATATATAAAAATATATACATGTTTTAGATGCATATATATATATATTATTTACACATACACACTTATATACATATGTATAAATAAATAAATATATATATATATATATATACATATATTTGTATACACTACACACGTACATATATATATACATATATGTATATATATTTATTTAAATACACATATATATATATACACACATATTTTCATATACATATATATATAAATATACATATATACATATATATATATATATATATTATATATATGCGCAGTACCACACCCCCACCACACCACAGGGGGGAGGGGGGGCAGTACCACACCCCCACCACACCACAGGGAGGGGAGGGGGACACTACCACACCCCGACCACACCAATAGAGGGGAGGGAAGGCACAGTACTATGGCTGACCCATGACCATCGCCGGGGGGGGAGGGGGGTTGGAACGCTGGACCATATATACCCAATATACACCATACATAGAGCATACATGGTTTTGGGGATTGTTCATGAAATTGGGTGATTCCCACATTACAACCTTTGGGTAACCTTTTTGGTGAAAGAAATGTCCGTGAAGCATCAGATTCGCACAAAAAGGTGGCCTTAGATCCATTCATTCGCCGAACATGGCAATACATTTTTTTTTCGTCCCATGTGCCGAACATTTCCTGATTATCTGGTTGGTGGTTTCAAACATGTTTTATTTTCCACAATATATGGGATGTCATCCTTCCCATTGACGAACTCATATTTTTCCAGATGGTTATTGAGTTTCTCATTTTTGTCCGTCACATGTGGATGTGGATCAAAACCCATGAAATACCGTAGATATCGCGGGATGAATAGCCACAAATCCCAGCTATTTCGATCGTCTGGCTTGCCATGACGGTGCCGTTTCCATTGCCAGGTTCGATTGCCAGAGGATATGTCTCATTCATGTTCAGGTAATTTAAAGTTGCTATAGAATTATGATCCCTTATCATGTCCCAACCATTTTTGGTAACCAGTTATACGTAACTACTGAAAAATAGAAAAATAGTTGTTTAACTCTGCAATACTATAACGCCATCATTGATTGTTGTTCAGTTTATGCAAGTTGTATCAGCTACTGCACGGAAATAAACTGATATATCATAAATAGACACAATTCTACAAGTACTTCAGGCAAAATATTATCACTAATCATCTATTTATATTACTTCAGGCAACATATGATCACTAATCATTACAATCATTCAATAAGTTCTATAATTACTTCAGGTTAGATATGGTTTACGATAATTTTACCCCATAATCATCACCCCATGAATCCATCTTTGTTTTGCCATGGCAGCTTGTTTTTCCCTGAATCCACAGGCGATGAGCTGGCGACCTGCTGTGCGGTGTACCTGGAAAACCCGGATGGTGACCCCAAGTCACCATGGGTTAACCATGGGTTAACCATGGGTTAACCATCGGTCAACCTATAGTAAGTCATGGAAATGACCATGACTTGAATGATTTGGGGGGTACCCCTATGACTTAGGAAACCTCCATATAAAGCTCCCTTGTCATTTCAAGAAGCAGTTGAATAAGAGTATTGGTTTGCAATAGTTGGTTTGCATTTTCAAATGGTTTTCTTTGTAAATGACAATCCCAATAGCTGGTTTCAATTTACAAAAATGAGTTGCACAAAGAACATACTTTCAATGTGTATGTTTGGTTAGCGGGAAAATGGCACTGCTTTTGATAAACCACTGCGTCAGATTTGTTTGAAAAGTATAGATACACCATTCCAAAACCCATATAATCCCATATATGTTCCCATTAATAGAGCCCAAAAACATCCATAAAACATTCGGAAAAAAAAAGTTCTTTTTTCCCAGGGCTCATTCCGTTCGGGGCTAGGTACCTATAGCCTGGGGCTGCCACCCAATCTTCAGCTTCCCAGCCCTCCAAGCTCCCCGCGGCAGAGGCATGGGGAAAATCTGGGAAGACCTGGTGGTCTTGGTGGTGAAGTCACCTTAACCGGTTGCAACCAGCAAGAGTTTTCCATCGTTTTCCTATGATTTTATGTGATGTTGATTGGAGTAAGGATGATGAACCATGGGATTACGATATATCATGCGGTCAAAATATTGTTTGATAATTTAGTTTCATATATATATATATAGTTTAATATAGTTTATGTAAGATAGTTTAAGATCGTTGAATATAGTTTAATATCTAATGATGTATTTGCATAATATATATATATAATATTATATTAAAATTAAATATCTATTGATAGTCCACAAAAATCATTATATATCTATATGAATGCTGCCCATGTAAACCGCGTTTTCGCATTTCCCCCCAAAGTTTCCATTAGCCGCAGGCTTCCCAGCTCACCCTTCCTGGCAGAATTGGGAGGAGCACTGTCGCCGCAGTGGGCAGAGATCGCCAACTCATAATGGAGGTTTGACCATCAAAATCATTGAAAAAATGGAGATTTGAAGATGGCCATGGGTCAAAAACTGCATTCGGAAAGCCTCTCAACCAGACTTTGTTGCGAAGTCAGTGGTGTGAAACCATGGATTTTTGACCCAGAGACCCATATGCAACATTATGCAACCACAAGAAACCATGGATTTTTGGCACTGATCTTCCATTCCAAATCAGCTGGCCAAAGCTATTCCTGTGCCCAGCCTGTGGAACGATCTGAAAAAGCGCTAAAAAGCTGTAGCGAAGTTTGCCCTGCAACATTGGTTAAGATGGCATCCAACATATATTGAGGGATATTGAGCATGTATAATTATATATATACTATACATCCACGCATAAGCTCTCGTTGCACATGTGGTCCTCCGACTGTTGATGATATTCATATTTTATAGCTTCAGCCTATTGCTGTTGCCTAGATATCCCAGCTACACCTCAGGAAGGCTGCCCCTTTGTTGTCTCATATTGCAGCTTCGAATTGACCAACATTGATTGACTGAGAAAGCAATCACCGGAAAGATTCAAACATAAATTCCTAGTGAATGTTTGATAGCTTACTGTTTGATCTTTTGTGGGCTGCTATGCATATTCCTTGGTCGTTCCAGGATTCCAGGACTATGGAAACTGTGATTGAACCAGATAGGTCAATATACGCACTGTCCATGGTTAGGAAAGTGCTGGCAGCCAACAGCTATGGCGGTATCCATATTCCTACAATGAGAAATCAAGGTATTCCCACAACATCCCAGATCCGCAGGGTGCGACAATGAACATGAACCCTGCCAAAATAGAGGGTCGGATGATTGGTTTCCACCAAAATTAGGCTGTTCCCAGGGTCCAGGGTCTATGCCTTAATTTTGGGGGAGGGTAACAAGATGTGAATGAATGGGTTGATGGTGATAATCATATCTATTTGCTAGATCTTGTAATTATATACATCAATCTACCATGTAATCCAAAGATATTAAACTGGCAGCGGAAAATCCAATATTGACATATGCATTGACCCAGTCAACTCTGCATTTCTGTGCCAGCAGGAAGCACATTGCCTCCCTTGTCGCCTGCAGCCTTTCTGCAACATGAGCGCCTGATGACTGGTTTGCTGGTGCTGGTGCCAAACTCAGAATCTCTGTGCCATGGAGAAATCAGGGAATTTACTATGAAAATCCAAGGGAGTCATTGGAGTTTGTAATACGTACTGTACTTGACTATCCCCCTAGTACTAACATAGATCATAGACCCTGGAATTCAATTTTTTTCCCTCCAAAATTGGCTTCTGAGGGGTCTCCGATCAACAAATTAGCATCGGAAAACGGCTGTGACACATCAAACATATGGAAATAGATGGAATTTTGACATAAAAAATGGCCTCTAGAAATAGGATTGTAAGACTTGTCAAATGATGGTCAGCCGATGATATCGGTTCCCAAATTTTCACGAGGCGATTCTCCCGGAACCATCCGGAACCGGATCATGTGCATCTTTAGTCATGTAACATGTTGGATGGAAAACCACCATGAAATTTGGTAAATCATCGAAGCAAACAGGCCATGGCTTCCAGGTTTTCTACGTAAAACGATAACCGTCCGTGGATCGCTTGGTGATCCCATGGATATATTCAGCTAGGGATTTTTCATCACTCGCTTTCTTAAAAGCCATCAGGATCCTGCTGCAGTGGATTCCATATGTCAAGAACGTTGTTCTTGGTCGGGATCCGTAACATCTCCATTTTGTTCAGCTCAAATCAATCGCCAAGCGTGACATGTTTTTGATGCTTTTTGGTTGTCTCAAACTTGGGAAAGCCATGACTTACTGGTGCGTTTTACGTAGGGTTGCTGGACGGGTTGCTGGGGGTTGCTGGGATGATGACATTGATAGTGATTTTGGATCATTCCCTCAAATTCCCTGATGACTGGGATCATTCCCTAAAATTCCCTGCTAATGCTACGCACCAGTAAGATGAGTGCATGGTGTGTATCATCCCATGCCGCCATGCCATGGGGCTTTCCATGTCGATGAAACCTTTATAGGAGTTGGTGGTGGAGATTGCCTACCTGACCCTGCTGTGTCATGCCTCCAGGTGGGATGATTGGATTCAACCCACACAACTCGATGTCACATATTTTTCTCCGGCTAGATCTTTGGTAAACGAACGGGATTTAATGGGTTTTATGGTGGTTTAATGGGATCTGATGGGATTTCAGATTGGATTTACCCGGCCTGGTAAACGTTTACAAAAAACTGTGGAAAGATCCACCATGCTATTAATGGGTAAATCAACTATTTCGACTGGGCCCCAATAGCAAACCGTTAAATTACCAGAGGGTATACTCTAGCTGCATCATGCTCAACAATTACAGTTGTGGATTGTGATCGTGTTTGAGAAACCCGACCTGTGCCTACATAATCGCCACATATCTAAAAGATCCAAATTTGGATATGGGCTGAAATGGGTCACAATTGACACCTCAAAATGAATGGATATTTTATGCATTATAAATTATAATTATAATATATTAAAATGATGGCCCTGATGGCCATGGCCCAAAATTTTTGTGGGCCCCAGTGCCGAGCGAGGCATTCGATTCATGAGGTTGCAATGGCCTATGAGGCGACTGCTCTCGGTTGGTTTTTTGAGTTTTGGTATGGGAGATGGGAGATGGCAGGATGCAAAACATGTTGCCTTGGATTTTTTTTGATGTGTTTTATAAACAGAATATCTATGAAATTATATCAAAATATGTGTCATGAGTCATGGATGGTGAATCAACGCAGATCCCAATGTCTTCGGCCGTCCTGGGATCCTGTGGGCTTTCTTTTGGGTCAGCGAGGGCCCTCGCTCATCCATTCAGTTGCCATTCTGTGAGATTTGCTGCTGAGAACATCCATAAAACATATAACAACTTGGTAAACATACAAAAAAACATGGAAAGATCCACCATTTTTTATGGGGTAATTCAACTATTTCTATGGCCATTTTCAATAGCAAACTGTTTAATTACCAGAGGGTGACAACTTGATTCTATCATCATCTCGAAACCACCCAGTTATATTGGAGTTCCGTAAGCACCGACCATTGCTCCCCAAACGGCACCTGCTCAGGCCCTGCCCTTAGAGTCACTCTGGAGCTTGTCGGGGGTCCTGGAAGTGTCCGGCAAAATTTGCTGATATCAGGGGGAACATCATGGGAAATATATCTATGAATATCTATGGGAATATCTATCCATTTACTTCAATAATCTATTGTAATATGTATAATCCCTATGAATATCACAATATTTTTGAGTAATCTACTGTATTGTAATCCCATATCCATTATTGTGATAATCTCTATATGGAGCTTTCCTCATAAGGTACCCCCAGTTATCATCCAGCCCTCCTGGATGCCCATGACTTAGGAAACCTCCAACGGTCAGGAATCACATGGGTCGCACCCGAGTCTTTCTGATTGTTGATGTATCTTAAACCTCCACAGAACGTCACGTTGAACAGGGATCACTGGCCGAGGGCGTAACTATTGCAATTAACAAAATGGGGATGATGTCCAATGGGTTCTTGGATTTGGTGGGATTTAGAACCAAGAACTTGTGAATTGGGATCAGTTTCAACTGACGTTCGTTGGCTTTGTTTTTATTCGTAGGCGTTCATAACCCGGAACCAAATTAGGCATTGTCATTGATTTATCCCCGGAAATTTTCCTGGTCACATCTTCATTTCAGTCTTTCTGGCCTATACATGCCTATAAGACCATGTGAACATCTACAGGAAACGCCTTTCCGATGCCTTTCCCAAGAAGATCTGCAGGTTCTCCGGTCAATTTCCCAACAAAATGCTGGATGATCTTGTGTGCCTATGAGCTCCTAATTTCACGGAAAAATCTGCAGTTGAAGGCTTATATATATAAATACATCATATATACATAATATATATGTATATGCATAATATAATATATATTTATATATTACATATATTGCATATATATATTACATATATTACATACATACATACATACATATATATATATATATGAATAATATGAACATTAACATAAGATTACTTTGGAAAACCATGGTTTCCCTTGATTTTCCCTTGGTCCAATGGATAAACCTCCGAGGTTTTGGTTGCAACTTTGCTTGCAGATAGGCTACCTGAAGCTCTACTTCTGCGGGGATGCCAAGACGCGCCCTCCCTTTTTTGGAGAGGTTCAAAAGGTTCAGGAAATATGGGGGATATGATGGGATATGCTATGTCAGTTACGTGCTTCAAACTTGAGATAGAAACATGTTGGAGTTCGCATTTCTTGTGTGGATTTCACTGGCAAATCTTTTGGGCTGACTAGCACATTGTATGATTTCCCCAGAGATTTTAGCAAGAAAAACCGGCACGGAACCATGGGAATGCCTCAGCATAGCCATGTAGTCGGCGGTTGAGAATGCGAAATCCATCACCAGTTGGTAGATAAACATCCTGTTATAATGCCCCCCAAGAGTGATTTGGACTCCAACTAGTATGATATGATATGTTATGATATGATATGATAATCCTATGATATCCTATATCCATCTATATCCTATGGTAAATCACCACTATCATAATCCTAGGATTTACCAGCACCCTGCGCTGGTGAGATGAAGACCTACCCTCTGCTCGCCTCACAGATGGCCTCGAAATTCATGGTTAAATCCCCTAAAAAAAGCAGTGGCTTTAGATGGGTTTTAGTATATCTTACCCTCTGGTTATGACTAACAGTTTGTGGAAAATCCAGCCATTTTTAAGAACGGTAAACCATCTGTTTCGATTAGAGCCATCTATCCCATGGGCTATAGTCATAACCAGAGGGTGGCCACCCTCGATCTCGGGAGATTCTCCAGCGATTCCGAAGACCGCTTCAGGTGTTGGATTTTCAGCGGTGAGCAAACACAAGCCGCGGATCTATGGTGCCGCAGCGCAGTTGATCCAGATCCAAGGGGCCGGGAGGGGGAAATTCACCGTTGAAGAACTTGAACGTATCTCTCTGGGGATCTCCTGTTCTTTAATAATATATAATATTCAAATAAATATATATATATATATATATAATATATAATATATAATATATAATATATAATATATAATATTTATAATATATATACATAATATATATATACACATAATATATATATACAGAATGTGTATATATATACAGAATGTGTATATATATATTTATATACCTAATATATACCCTCTGCTTGCAGTAGCTTGATTAGAGCGTACCAATTCACTTTCTTGGGTGGCCGTTTATCGCTCCAGCTCAATCAGTTGGTGTTCTGCAATGGACCAGTGGCATTTGGTAGTGGGTGGCATTTCTTTTGCGGCTGGATACTGGTTTCGATCTGGTTTGGATAAGCCCTCAGAGCCTCAAGCTTGCCACTGCCAGTGCCAGTGGACCGGGCCACCGCCCATTGCTGCCGCGTCTCAGGGGACTGGCAATTTCATTTGGGTTGTGATCACGGTTTTAGTGGTTTGTGGTATCCTGGTGTTGAGTAACGTGGCTTTGGTTTGCAAAGTGAGTTTCAAAGACTCATCTACTGGGACTGATCGTGAATTGCAGTTCAACGTCAAGGGCAAATCCAAGGGCGTGTACGGAGCCAGCAGGGGTCTGGCCATCACTGGTTAGGCTTCTAGTCTACATTCCTTATGGCTTTTCAACCGGGTCAGATTTGCTACATAGCATACGGTGAAGTACCACGTCTACTACATACGAGGCTAGTGCTTGGTCACATCCAAGGGTATGAATACCTCATTAGGACTCCAGATGGGGATGAGTACATCGAAGAATTGGATGTCTCCAATGTTGATGCATCGGAATTTCATGTGGGGCCGGATGATGGCAGTCTTCCTGCTGCCATTATAGGGGTTGCTGTTTATGGCTTCCGGCCTATGACGGTGGCTGAGCTCAATGCCATTCTTGCAGCTGGCAGAGTGGAAGCTGCAAATGAGAGGAGACGCCGTGGGATTGCTGGGGCGGTGGATGTTGCCGCACCACAGCAACTGGTTTGGGTCCTTGCGGAATGGATTTCTGGTAAGAAGATCGGTGAACAAGTTAATCCCCCGGTTGGTTTCGTCAGAGATGGTGTCTATGGGCTCATGCAAATGGAGGATGTAGATGGTATCACTCGTCCGGTTCTCATTCACCAGTGCCGAGTTGATGAGGTTGCTGGTTTTTGTGCTAAGCGTATTGAGTCTGCCCGTAAGAGTGAAGCACTGGAAGGAGATGATTTGTATGCTAGTGAGGATGTTCGTACACTGGAGGTGAGATTCGGTGTAAATGGGGACCGTCATCGACCATTTCGCGAAACCATTTTGGAGATGCAGCAGGTAGAGTTCGATGACTTTTCTCTTGAACCACGTACCACGTTAGCATACTTGAAAGCGGTTGCGCATGTTTCAGAATCGGCATTTGGACAACATTTGAGTTGGGTGCAGCAATCGAAGATTCCCGATGGTGACAGAGCCATCCATGAGGATGAGGTGATTGCTCGGGCCATTGACCTTGCTGTGTCCTATGATGCCTTAAACATTAGCAATTTAGCCTCTTTCGAGCTGCTCATTCGTAGGCGACAACTTTTGGCTGATGCACATACATACAACCCCAGTGCTCCATCATATGAAGGATCGGACCATTTCATGGGGACTACCTACCGCCCAGGTGGAGCAATAGTGGTGCCTGAGTTGATGAAGCACGTGTCGGAGCGAATGCATCAGGAGTCACAGGTCATGAAGGAGCGCCGGAAGCAAGCAGAGCTGAAAGGCAAAGGCCGAGGTGGAGGACCAAAACAACCTTTCAACTCCCCTAAGCCCGAGCCAAAGGGCGGGGGGGCGGCTGGCAAGTAGGTCTGCTCGTTGGGTGCCTTTTTCTTCCTGGTTGGAAGGCAACCCTTTTCTGCATACAACTGGGGAATTCAATATGGGCCGGAAGTGGCGCAGTTGTATTTTTCATGAGCCTGCTGATGATGGTAGACAGAGAAGTTTGTTTCCATTGCCCAACTTGAAGGGTTGCGGTGAGATTGGCAAGGCTGTTTCATCCTCCGTTTTGAGGAGGTTGTATCGTCGTGAGCACATCAGACAACGTGTGAACATGGCCATCGATGCAATGAATTCACTTTACTATGGGAAGAGTGTGCCCAAGGTTTTTGAGGTTGAGGATCTCTCCACCCTGAGCCTAGGACAACGAGAGTGCATCCGCAGTGTTGTGCAGAAAGTCACTGTTTTTGGTGCGCCTCCTCTTTCAGCAAGCCGTCAGGGAGCCCTTAAGGCGCTCCGGACAACCAGCGGAGGGTACACAGAGCCTGAAGCTGGTGTGGGAGATGTTGTTGATTTAGATCTCGGTAGTTTGTCACTTCCTACTGGACAGGTAGCAGGGGTTTCGTTGGTTGAGTCTTTGGATGGGGTACTTGGTAATATGGTCAAAGACTTCGAGCAGTGGATGCTACAAGATGCTGACGTTTGGTCCTCTATTTGTGATGATGCCTACAAAATTAAGCCCTACAATGACCCATCTCTGTCCAATCGCGATAAATATATAGCCTTTTTGCAGCATCTCCATGGGTGCGGTATTTTGGGTACTACTAGTTGCTGCCGTGGCAGAGTGGGGGCCTTTTGCGTTTCCAAAAAACCCAAAGTTGTAGATGGTAGGGTCAGGCAGCGGCAAAGGCTTATTTTGGACTGTCGGCAAGTTAACTTGCAGTTTCGAGAGCCGCCACATTGTGAGCTAGGTGCTCTTTCGGCTGTGGGAGAACTGGTCCTTGAAGATAACCAGATCCTGTATGCCAGTGGTTCCGATATCCAGGACTGTTTCTATGCGGCGCGTATTTCGGATGAGCTCTCCAACTTCTTTTGTCTGCTTTCTGATCTTAGTCCTCAAGAGGCTCAACTGATCTTTGGCCCTTCCTCCAGCTTTGGTAGCACATCACGTATATCACCATGCATTACGGTTCTTCCCATGGGTTTCTCTTGGAGTTTCTACCTCATTCAGAAGTTGCATGAGCAGTCAGCGCTTCGTTCTCTTGAAGTAGATCGCTCCATGTTGATCCTTGATGGCTATCCAGCACCTCGCTTGGCAGGAGATCAGATTGCGGCTATGCCGTACTGCGACAATGTGCACTCGTTGTCGTTGAGCAGGGAGGCGTGTCAAAAGGGGAAGGATTTGATGTGTGGTGACCTCCAAGATTTGGGTTTTAGTTTGCATGAGGATGTTGATGCTACTGATTTTTTCCAAACCTTAGGAGGTATTATAGATGGTAAAGCAGGTGTAGTTAAACCCACTCCCACAAGAGCGTGGAACATCATTCTGGCCTTTGAGAGCCTTCTGGACTCTCCTGTGGACTGGGTGGTGCTTCGGCAATTGCTTGGACACGCCATGACTATTTGCACATTGAATCGACTTGGCATGAGCGTTTTTAGAGCATTGTACGACTTTGTTGAGGCAGCCCCCAAACCCCGAATGCTGAATGGCAAAGAGAGACAGGAGGTCCTCAATTTTGTTGGATTGGTGCCATTGCTTGTTGGGGAGTTGAGAAGACCATGGAGTACCACTATCACTTGCACTGATGCTAGCCCCCAAGGTTTTGGAGTGTGTCAGCGTAGCCTAGACAAAGACCAAGTGCACAATCTCGGCATGTGGCAGGACCGTTGGAGATTTCGTCATTTGGACCCCTCCGAGTGGCAGCCCAGGATGCGATCTCAAGGACTGGATCCCTTGAGGGATCATGGGACCGCTTGTGCAGTTGCTCGGGAGGAGACAGTTGATGATTTGTATTCATACAACAATTATTTTCCAGAGGTTTCTGCTGATGTAACTGAGCCGCAGCACTGGCGTACAAAGATGATGGGCAAATGGGGCAACTCCAGCGAACACATCACTCAAAAAGAGGGTAGGGCATTGGTTCTGGCTATCAAGAGACTATGTCGTAGCTCGGGTAACCGTGGTTTTCGTCATCTTATCTTGGTTGACAGTTTTGCTCTATGTATGGCTATGTGCAAGGGTCGAGCTAGCAATTTCAAACTTCTCAGGGTGATGCAACAGGTATCTGCTCTTTGTTTGGCTGGTGGCTTTACGGTTCGAACTAGGTGGATAGCGTCGGAGCGCAACGTGGCTGATGGGCCTTCAAGGGGTCATATCATCCCGGGTCCTTACAAGACCGCCGGGGGTCAAAGTGCTGACAAGGCCAAAGAGGCAGAGTTTGACCAGTCATGTGCCTCAGCAGCTTCAAGCCTCGACCAGCAGGCGCCTTCTGGCTCCCAGGGGTCAAAGGGATCCACCCAAAGTGTCAATGAAGCGAATGCCAGCAGTGGACAAGAGCTTGGTGAAGCCTGTTACTCAGAGAAGTTTGTGCAAGACCAGAGTGGTCACACCGGAAGCCGAGAGACTGGCAGTGAGCAGCAAGCTGACTGTTTTGGAGAGACGGTCGGTTTCGAAAGCAATAGAGAACCAGTATGCGGGATACTACCAGAAGTACTTGAATTTTTGCCTGGAGCACGGTTTGGATCCTCCTCCAAGTTCCCAGACCGACGATCACTTGGCAGAGTTCATGGACAGCATGTTTTTGGAGGGTCGCGGAGTCAACGAGGGGGAGAAAGTTTTGGCCGCCGTGGAGTTCCACCACTGCGTTCTGAAAGGCCGCATGGCCAGAAGCAGAAAGGCACTTCGAGGTTGGCGAAAGGAGGTTCCACCCCAAAGCCGTATCCCAATTCCTATGATCATTGCCTACGGCCTGGCCATGGTTCTGTTGTCCAGGAAAAAGTTCAACATGGCGTTGAAAGCAATTCTGGATTTCGATACCTACATGAGACCAGGAGAGAGCTTAGATCTGCGGAAGAGGAACATAGTGGCGCCCGTGAAGAAAGCTGGTCCCCAATACAAGTGGTTTTCGATAGTGGTTCGAGATTTCGACAACAAGAAGCCAGACAAAGTAGGTGTCTTCGACAACAGCATTCCCCTGGACAGCAAAAAGCGGATGTGGATTGGGCCCATTCTCCACCAGCTGGCAAAACAGTGTCCAAACAAGGACGACCAGATCTTCGACTTCAACATGGACGAGTTCCGGAAGGAGTTCACAGCTGCTGGCAGCCTTTTGGGGATCAACAATCTGCACCCGTATCAGCTGAGGCATGGGGGAGCTGCGGAGGATTTGAACAGTCGATCCAGAGATCACCAAGGGGTGAAGTTCCGAGGCAGATGGAACACCGATGTGTCAGTTCGTCGATACACAAAGGTGGGAAAGGTTCAGCAACTCATGAACCTTCTCTCGCCAAAAAGCATGGCGTACTGTCACTGGTCAGTTCGAAATCTCGAGAAAGTGTTCCAGGGCCTCACCCCACCAAAGCATCTCTGATTCCTAGCTTGGAGATTGACGTTTTAGAGTCCACTTGCTTGCCTCATCGTTTTGCCCTTGAGGTGTTTGCCGGTACAGCTCGTGTCACATGGTGTTTGCAGCAGAAGGGCATTAAAGCTTTCCCTGTTGACATTTGTATGTTTGATGGCCATGATGTTTTGAATCCCAAGGTGGAGCATAGACTTTTCAATTGGATTCGTTCTAATAGGATCAGCTTTGATGGTGTGGTATGCCCTGCACTACTTTCTCCAAAGCACGTAAGTGGGATGGTTTGGGCCCGGGGCCTTTGCGAAGTGAAACTGAGCTCTGGGGCATCACCGGCCTTTCCCGCACAGACCAAAAGAAAGTTGATGCTGGCAATCGTTTGCTTTGGTTTTCTCTTCGACTGCTGAAACTTTGTGAGCGCTTTAGGGTCCCGTATGTCTTGGAGAACCCACATAGCAGTATGGCTTGGTCTATGCCCCCCATGAAGAACTTCATCCATCGATACAACCCAGGTATTCTTACTTTGGATTTTTGTCAATTTGGCGAAGCATGGAAGAAACCTACGACACTTATGTACCACTACGTAGACATAGGCATGCTGGCTTTGCGATGTATTCCAACTGGTAACAAGTGTTCTCGGTCAAAGCGGCCACATATCCACCTGGCAGGACGAGACGAAACTGGAGTCTTCAGAACGCTTCGTGCTCAACCTTATCCATGGGAACTCGCCGATAAAGTTGCGACTTGTGTGGCCCAGATCCTTGGGTAAGGGATAGGGGTGTCATTAGTGATAATTGTAAAGGTTTCAACTGCCGGGATCGATCCATCTTTTAAGATGTATACTCCACTTTGCTGAGAACATTTCAAACAAGTTGGAGCAAAGCTCCAGTCTGGCCACTTGGAACAAAAGTGGGATTGCAGCGGGATCATATATATATATATGTACATAATATATACATATATAATAATAATAATAATAGTAATAATACAGATTATATATATATATATATATATATTACTGTAGTTATATATATACATATTCAATTTAGATAGAGTTTTGCCTGGGTTGTTACATATTACAACTGATAGCGTCTTATTGCCGTGCTTATCAACGACTCAACTGGGATGCACATCCTGTCCACCCTGTCCTTGAATCATCTAACTGGGACCTCATTCTTCAGCTTCCATGATAGATCTACGATCTAGGGTATGTGTGTATATTATATACTGTATAATCGTACTGTATATCGTATATATATATATATATATATCATCCAGAAATGGGAAGATCTCATCAACAGTTGGGGAACAAAAACAGCCACTTCAACATTTTGGGTGTCACCCTATGTTTCCTGGGCCCGAGGATTCTTTTCCAACGTGGCCTTAGGCGGCATCGTCATTCAGGTGCGAGATATCATTGAATGGACAAGATGTGCAATGGTCAACAGACAAATATTCCATATCTGGATGAAATTGATGATTTTGATGTACTTTGATCACAAACTCACTGCTGTATTTTTTGTATATGTTTGTGCTTGCATGTGGTTACTATATATAGGAAAACATCCCAAAAAATGACCCTTGATTTTTTCCCCTCAGCTCCATGTATGGTAATTATATTTAGAGACATATATCCAAAACAACTAACAGGCCTCAATGCAGGTAAACATACTTACAATAAATGGAGTGTATCGGTACCCGGGTATACCTTTTTGGCAATCAGTCATGTGGCTGGAAAGTCGTTCTATTGGGAAAGTATCTACTACGGGGCTGCTCAAGATGTGGAAGCTAAGAATTGGGCGTTTGCTGGATGTTGTGTTTATTATCCAAAGCTATGCATTTTGCTGGATTAAACAAAAATGGGACCATCAAGAACACGGCATGGTGGCATGTTGAAGGTGAGCTATTAATGTGTTTCCCTTTTGTGACGGAAAATGTCAGTGTCTTTGACAGTTTCAACCAGGGTTTGATAGACTGTGGCGTCCTTCGGAACGAGAAATGGCGGTGTTTCACGATCAAATATGAAGATAGACCACACATGGGTGGGTCTGTGAGGAGCAATCAAGGCGAAATCAAGCGACATCTATTTGTTTTGCTAACTTTCAACCAACGTAGTCTGTATTGTGCTATGTAAACCCAATAACAAACCCCATTTAGGTGGTATGGTTTATTAAAATGGTAAGACTCGGTAAATGGATAAATGGATGGTGTTTATTATTGAACCTACCAGATTACATTGATTTACATTGTATCGCTGCATTTGACAAACTGTTCTTAGCATTCTGTTTAACATGGCACCGATGTTTCTAGCTGCGATTATCATGGTCAAAATCATCTTCCAGAGACTGACGAAAAGTCTCCAAAGAACATGACATATCATGACATATCACCATCCCGCTGAGCGGCTTGGATGGTGTGAAGACAAAGAAATGACCACAGACATGACATGCTTGAACTATCAATCAATGGGATATATATATATACATATCTGGTTGGTGATCTGGAACATGTTAAAATTTTCCCCAATAGTTGGGATGATGATCCAATCCGACTCATATTTTTCAGAAGGGTAGGTATACCACCAACCAGTCATGACATGTACAGGTCCTATTCTCTTATATGAACAAGTCAAACATCTTCGTCTTTGCGCTGCGACTCTTTTGCTACGTCTACGCGAGGTGGGTACCGTGAAAGCTACCGTGGGTGCAATGGGGCATCCGGGACAGGAGACATTGGTGCCTAGCCAGTATGGTTCAAAATTGGGTAGCCATATGATATACTGGGCATATATTGGTTTTACACATATCATATATATATACACACTATAATGATAGGTCTGATAGGTATATTAACCAACAAATCGATGTATGCATAATTTAAGTTACATAACTATGGACCCCATCCACGCTATGAACTCAGTGGGCCATGGCTTCCAGTTCACCCAATCTCCGCCCATCACCAGGTCCACATTAATATAATGTCTGGAAATTGTAATTATGATATATATATATATGTATCTAAAAATCACTAGCTTGCTGCAAATCAAAAAACATGTATTTCATTTTGGGTCGCCACAAATACATCGAGTTGTATAGCTAGGGGTTAGTGGCTAGCACAAAGGACTTAGGAACGGTTTACTCTGCTGTTGGATCTGGAAGTTTGTCTTGCCGGGGATCTACAGGATGTTATAGGGGATGAGATGCAGTTGCTTGTGGTCAAATGAAATGTGCTCAAGCTGGTAATCAAAGACAGCAATGGAAAAATGTTCCATTTGTGGATGATTGGTTGATTGTCCCATGAAAACCTCCAGAAATCTAGAGATTTTCACCTAGTTTCCTATGATTTTCCCCGTGTCCCAGCTGGATGCCCCAAAAATTTTGCGCTAGATTTTGGGGGTTTCATTGGGTTTCCACAAATGGGGGGGATCCCCAAAATGGATGGTTTATCATGGAAAAAATCATAAACATCCTATGACAACGGATGATTTGGAGGTACCCCCATTTCAGGAAACCTCCACATGTATTCTCTTCTATCTTCAATTTTCTATGCAAGTCGGGCAGGATTGTGTGGGTTTGAAGAAATGTTGTGAATCTTCAATCATCTTTGGGGTTCCACGATGATCCACGATGATCCACTATATGATTGGATAAGTATGGACATCCACAAGTATAGGACAATGGTATTTAATGATATGAGTATAATATGTAATATAATATACAATATGTAATATATCATATATTATATATAATATATGATATATAATATATAATATATAACATATAATATACAATATATAACATATAATATACAATATACAATATACAATATATGATATATAATATATGATATATGATATATGATATATATATATATATCACTATAAATAATAATATATATATATATATATAATGACATCACTTGATGTGTTTTACCCGTCAACTGTCACGGCTGGAGGTTCTTACGCAGTGCTCTCCTGCAACTGGCACTGCAACCCCAGCCGGATCTGGATGTTTGAACGCGACAACGCTGATTGATCTGCAAATATTGGAATAAATCATAATTATCAATATAAATAATTATACTGATTGGTGGTTTGGAACATTTTTTATTTTTCCATATATTGGGAATAATAATTTCAATTGACTAATATTTTTCAATAGGTAAATCACCATCTTTAATAGGTAAATCAATTATAAATGTACTATTTTCAATAGCTATGTTAGTTCACCAGAGGGTAAATGATGATTATTAATATAAATAATTATAAATCTGCATAAATATATAAATTATCAAAAATTGATTTTAAATCTATTATTCTAATTGGATCTATAGCCTTCGGAGGACTAAAATAGGAACAAACTAACATATTATAAATAAAATTAAATGTTCAGGCAGATGTTGAAGACGGTACCGGTGGTATAAAATAGAGTTGTCCCCTTGTTAAAAACAGTCAGGTGAAGACGGTACCTTTAGCGTTTAGTACATGTTTCACAAACATTGGATTATACATGCCAGACCTTGGATCATCAAAATGGAAAGACATACAATAGGTGGTGAAAGGTGTGCTTGTTTAATTCCCAAAAGGTTTGCCAAGCCGGAGTTCCGTTGGGAGAAAGAATTAGTAGCTGAGATATTCTCATGTTTTGGCTGCTCATTGTTTTCACAACAAGTGCCAACTCAAATGGAGCAATCCCGCCGTAAAAGCTCATGACGAGCTCCTGGGCAAACCATATAAACTGACTTTATATAGACATAGCGGACCTCGTATAAATGCATCCTTTACACCACAATTTTGGATATGCAACCCTTCTGTCTAAACCTGACTTGTAAATCCGGAATTCCAGTCTGAATTAAAACACGCTGCAACTGAGATTCTGGCAGTAGCCTTGAGAAGCGGAGTTCACATGGTAATTTGCTCAAGTGGTTTGGGCAGGTCTGAAGTATGAACAAAAATTAGCGTGCTGTGGTAGCGGTGAAAGAGCAACCAAATATATTTAGTAATTTGGGCACTGGTATTCTATTGGAAAAAGGTTTCTAACCGTAAGCACTAAAAATAGTTCTATATAGGAACACATATTTTAGAATTATTGGTTTTAGTCCTTTGCCACACTTGACTTTGCTATTACGGCTCCACAGCGGCAAGCGACCTTGGCACAGATCAGACACAAATCAGCCACCAAATGGCAGCGGCTGCCACGGCCTACGCCCGTTACAAAGAAACAAACAAAACACAGCCCAGGCATACCAAACACAAGGCGTATTAATCATCCCCATGGTTGTAGAATCCACCGGCTGTTGGGACCCTGAGGCCCACAAAATCCCCAAGCATATCGCCTATGCATCTGCCGTTCGCTTGGGTAGGGATCCTGCTGAGATGTTGGCCCTATTCCTTTAGGAATTTAGTCTTACTATTCATACATGGCGGACCAGAGCCGCTTTAAGGAGGCGGTACGAAACCATAACCTAATTATATATTCCTTTTATTTGCTTCCTCTTTTTAAATTTACATTCTGAGCGTGGCCTTAACTTTAACTTACTGTCCCTATCCCACTTCCTCGGGAATATGTTTATGCTCCGAGGATATAGGCCTTAGAAGGGTGCGTAATGTATAATTTTTATTTTGGGAAGAATTTTTTTTATTATTGGTGGTTCGGATTTTAGAGATATTTAAATATTATTGAATATCGCGGATTGATTTTTATCCCTTTATTTATGGTATTTTTTAAATATTTATTAAATATATTAGGCGAAATTTATGTTTATAATTATTTTATTATTATATGGTTTTTTATAATATGATATTATTAATTATATGATATAAATTAATTTAAATATTTTATATTAATATATATTTTAATTATAAAAATATAATTATTTTATTAAAAATATATGTATTTTTTTTTATAATTATATTTAATTTTATTAATTAGAAAAAAAAATATATATATATTGAATTATAAATAAGAAATATAAAATATTTATAAATAATTTTTAAAATTTGTTTTGGTTGGAAAAAATTATATAAATGGATAATAATATAGATTTTAAAAATTTATGATAATATATATCTAAATTATAAATATTAAAATATATATATATATAAAAGAATTATTTGGTATAATTTAGATATTCGAAATTTAGAAAATAAATTTATATTTTAATAAATATTTTAATGTTGGTGGTTATGAAAATACGATATATTTCAAAATATTTAATTTTTAATTTTATTTTTTTTTAAATAATTAGAAATTAAATAATTTATATAATAAATAATTAAATTTTGGATTTATTTTTAGATAATTTTTATTTGAATTCTTTTTTGGGAATTCGAAATATTTACATATAAATTTTGGGTTCTAGGAAATTCGTTTATTAAGAATATATATTGAGGTAAAAATATATAATGAGGTATAATTATTTAAATATTAGATAAACATTGATACCTAGGAATTTAATTAATACTAAAAAAAAAGAAATATATTTTTTCTGGAAATTTTATCCATCAGGAAATTAATATTTATAATTTTTATTTATCTGAAAATATAAATTCCGATAAGAAAGAACAAACACCAGGATTTTAATTTTAAAAAGGTCAGATTCCCAAAAATAACCCAATTATTTTCCTAAGATTTTCCGGAATATATCGGATGGATATATTTTATAATATATATTGGATGAAGATTTAGGAATAAATTTAAAATTTTGAGGTAATTATTTAATCAATATATCAAATTTTCTTTAAATTATATTTAAAAAAATATAAATATTTTCGAAATTAAAAATATATTATTATAAGAATATAATAAAAAAAAAATCAAATTTCAAATTAAATAATTTTTAAATAAAATTTAAAAAAATATATATATCAAAAAATTTTTCCATTAATAAAATAATATAGGCAAGGCACGGCATGCCAAGCTCAAGGACACAGATATCCTACGATGAATTTGTCTATTCCCGTCCCCTTGTTTGATATTTCATTTAAAAAAAATTATATTTCCCATTCCAAATATTTTTTTTAGAAATTCTTTTCAAATAAAGAAAATTAAATAATATTATTAAAAAAATCCTTCATATGTATCTAAATATTTTAGCCTTGAAAAATTAATAATTATTTAATTATTAATTATATATATATATTTTATAAAATATATATATGGCAAAAAAATAAATATTTATTATTTTCTATTAAAAATAAAATATTTATATATATTCTTTATATTAATTAAATTTTAATAAATAAATTAAATTTTTAAAATAAATATAAATATATATATATTAAATAATAAAATTC